>Ga0105356_10005601_pt1 | contig 11901 bp, 6 predicted proteins | sample GOMGulsemesocosm_3_FD_83502 | JGI IMG/M metagenome (GOLD analysis project Ga0105356, IMG submission 83502) | Methane-oxidizing microbial communities from mesocosms in the Gulf of Mexico - GOM9D Gulf of Mexico | ecosystem: Environmental > Aquatic > Marine > Cold seeps | place: Gulf of Mexico...
GGTTGAATCAGCAACTGAGCGATTAGATAAAGTGCTTACGCAATTAAGGGATAAGCAAGTAGCGCAATCAACTAGTAAAAACGTTGAGCTTGGTGATATTATTGAGCGGGTAGTGTGTCAGCGCAACATAATGCAGCCAAAAGTTAGCTGCTCTAACGAAGACGAATACTTTTTGAGCTTGGATGACGAACGATTTTTTTCGGTGTTAAATCATTTAATTCAAAATGCTCAAGAAGCAACTGCTGATGATGGCTGGGTGAAAGTATCGACCAATCGAGCGGAAAATGGCATCAACATTATTGTCAGTGATAATGGTTGTGGCATGTCAGAACATTTTATTAAAAACAGGCTCTTTAAACCTTTCGATACCACTAAAGGTAATGCTGGTATGGGGATTGGCGTTTTTGAAGCTAAACAGTTTTTTGAAAGTATTGGTGGCAGTTTGACCGTCGATAGCGCTGAAGATCAAGGTACCAACATGTTGATCTGTATACCCTTGTAAGCTAGTTGAACGTGAATTGATCGGTTCTATAGATAGTATTAGGAAGTGAAGTAATGGAAAAAGTATTAATAGTTGATGATGATAAAGGTATTCAAAAGCAACTTAAATGGAGCTTATCAGATTACACGCCTATATTAGCTGGAGATCGAGAAGCTGCGATAGCCGCAGTTAGAAGGCATGAGCCTAAGGTCGTTACCTTGGATTTAGGGTTGCCGCCTGATGCTGCCAATGCCAGTGAAGGCTTGAAAGCATTAGAAGAAATTTTGGCGATTGCGCCACATACTAAAGTGATTGTGATTACCGGTAATGAAGACAGAGCTAATGCATTAAAGGCTATTTCGGCTGGCGCTTATGATTTTTACCAAAAACCTATTGATGCTGAAGTTATTAATGTCATTATTTCGCGCGCGTTAACGCTAGCTACCATAGAAAGCGAAAACAGGGCGATGCGAGAAGTTACCGACAGTAACATCGGCATTATCGGCAATAGTGAAGCAATAGAGCGCTTACGTACTATGGTTAAGCGTATTGCGCCTACTAACATCACCTCGTTATTGTTAGGGGAGAGTGGTACCGGTAAAGAAGTTACCGCGAAAGCAGTTCACCTTGCCAGTGATCGTGCCGATAAACCGTTTATTGCCATTAATTGTGCATCAATTCCTGAAACCTTATTAGAAAGTGAACTCTTTGGTTTTGAAAAAGGCGCGTTTACCGGCGCCCATAAAACCACTATTGGTAAAATAGAATGTGCAGAAGGAGGGACACTTTTTCTCGATGAAATAGGTGATATGCCTTTTAACTTACAGGCTAAGTTATTGCGTTTTTTGCAAGAAAAAATTATTGAGCGCTTAGGTGGCCGAGCAGAAATACCCGTTAATGTGCGCGTGGTTTGTGCAACCAACCAAAATTTAGAAGAAATGGTTGCTAATAAAGAGTTTAGGGAAGATTTATTTTACCGTGTTAGTGAAATGACCTTGAACATCCCTCCGCTACGGGATCGTGATGAAGATGTGTTAATACTTGCTCAGTATTTTTTGAAAATCTATGCCACTGAATATAAGAGCAATGTGAAGTCTTTCTCTGATGATGCTAAAAGCGCTATTAAGGCGCATAAGTGGCCGGGTAATATTCGTGAGTTACAAAATAAAGTTAAGTCTTCGGTGGTGATGAGTACTGGCGTGCAAGTGACCGCGTTTGATTTAGGCTTCTTTGATCATAATGACGCTAGTTACGAATTATCACTAAATTTACGTACCGTACGCGAGCAAGCAGAATCGCTGGCGATACAAAAAGCCTATGCGTTATCTGAAGGAAACATGTCCAAAGCAGCAGATCTTTTAGGGGTGACTAGGCCCACGTTGTACTCACTTATTGAGAAGTACGAGCTGAGTGTAAATAGCTAACCGGAGTCTTGCTTAATCTAATAATCTAATAGATAATTGTAAAAAAGTGTCAGAGTTTTTTACAAAGACAACAAGACACCTTTATAACTTGTTGTTTTTTATGATAAATAAAGTAGGCATGTTTTTTGCTTTAGATGGGTTGGATTTGGAAATAACATTACATCATGGAGTTGTATAGTGTTTAATAATAATTTGATAAAGAAAATTTTGGTAGCAGCTACCTTTGTTGTAGCGCTACCTGCTACGGCACAAATTGATACTTGGGATTTAGACGATGGCGTTAAAAGTACTAACACTACTTATTTTGAGTCTCTAAATGTTGATGGTCTTTTAGATAACAATAGTTTAACTATTACTGGTTGGTCTGATACTGGCATCGGTGGCACTATTGAGGCAGGGCAATTAAAGTATAGTAATACTTATGGCTTGATGCTGGTAAATCAAAACGAACCGGATAATAATCCACATCACTCTATTGACAGTTATGATACTTATTTTGATATGGTGTTGTTATCGTTCGACCAAGCAATTGATTTAACACGCTTTGGCATAGGCTGGGCTCAAGAAGCAAAACCACAAAATTTATATAGGGCTGATATCTCTGTGGCAGCTTTTACCGGTAGTGGCACTGCTAATGTTGCCGCAAATACTTGGAGTGGCCTTGCTAGCTCGGGAGATTGGGCTACTATTGGCGAATACCGTGATGTTGAGGATTATACTTACCAAGATGTTGCTAGCGATGTAACCTCTAAATATTGGCTTGTTGGTGCTTACAATCCTATTTTTCAAAATCCAGGTGAAGTTACTGGTCAGTGGGCAAGTGCCAATAATGACGGTTTTAAATTAGCGTCTATAAATGGTATTACCATGGCTTCTTCTAAACCAAGCTCTGTACCTGAGCCAAGCAGCATCGCAATATTGGGCTTAGGATTGTTAGGACTATGCTCGATGAGAAAAAAACGTAGCTAGAGCTCAATAATCATATGAATTATTAGACTTTATTCTTTAAAAAAGCGAAACTTAGGTTTCGCTTTTTTATTGTCTGATCACCTAGGAAATTAAATGAATTTAATGCGGGTAGTTTTAGTTGTACTGCTTTTTGTGACAACTTTCGTCGTTGCTACAGCCCAGGCAAATACTGTAGAAAATAGCTATGAAAGTGCAGCGACGGCTTTTGCAGAGCATAAAGTTAATGATGCCTTTATTTTTGTTAAAAAAGCCTTACAAGAAAACCCACAGCATCTTCCTTCTAAGCTTTTAATTAGTAAAATATTTTTTGATGCCGGTAACTTACCCGCGGTGGAAGAAGAGCTCTATGAGGCGTTAGCGTTAGGCGCAGATATTAACTTAATTTTACCCGTACTGGGTAGTACATTAATTATTCAGAAAAAAAGTTCAGCATTACTTAAATTAGCGAAATATCAAAAACAATTTAATCGTCACAGCCAATTTGAATGGGCGTTATTAATGGGGCAATTTGAACTATTAAATGGCAATAAGGATAAAGCCCAAGTTGAGTTTGAAAAAGCATTAACCATATCACCCGAAAACACCCGTAGCTTAAATTCTTTAGCGCTACTATATATGGGCTTTGGCTGGCAACAGCAAGCAAAAAACTTAATTGAACAATCATTGCAAATCAAACCAAAAAATGAAAAAACCTTAGTATTGAAAGGTGAGCTATTGCTAGCCGAAAATAAGACCTATCTAGCATTGGTTTTATTTGAACAAGCGTTTGCTATAGACCCAGAAGATCCTAAGGTATTAAGAAATCTTGCTTTTTTAAATTTACGATTAAATAATGATGAAGATGTAAAAAAATATACCCAGTTAATTTTAGCGCAATCCCCATTAGATCCTGCTGCTACATTAATTAGCGCGTGGCGGATGATGTTGGCTGGTAATGACCAAGAACTTGCCAAGCACTCATTGGCAGAGTTGAGTTCAGCACTGTCTCTTTTAGATGAAAAAAGCTTATCAAAAGATAAATTAACCAGTTTTATACAGGGGGCATCGGAATATCTACAAGGCAATGATGAAAAAGCGCGCCAGTATTTGTTTAGTCACTTGAAAACATTTCCAGGTGATAAAAGTGCACTGAGAATGTTGCTTGAAATAAATACAGAAGACGATATCACCGGTAAATTAATTACTTTACTGGAAAGTGATACGAAAAGTATTGCCGGAGATTTATATTTAGGGACTAAATTAGTTCAGTTGTACCTATTAGAGCATAAAGTATTAAGAGCGGATTCCTTGCTTAGTCAGATTTCTGTAAATTTTCCTCAGCATCCTTTTATTGTTTATTTAAAAGCGACAATTGAGCGGTTGAGAAATAAGCCTGTTCAAGCGTTAGCGTTATTAAATAAACAAACTTTTTCTGAGACCCCGCCATTATACTTTTTATTATTAAAGGGGAAGCTTCAGCTAGAATTAGATAAATTGCTAGCTGCTAAAGAAACATCGGCATTAGTTTCAGCCAGTGAAAATTATAATGTTGATGCTTATAATTTTATTGCTGCTGTTAATATCAGGGATAAGCAACTTACCATCGCAATACAAAATATTGAAAACGCATTAGCGTTGCAACCTCAAAACGTAACTGCTATGTTCAACAAGGCAATTGTGCTAATGGCTAATGATAAAGCCACAGCAGCTAAATCGATAATTAATAAGATATTACTAGAACATCCACAACACACGGCTTCACTTTTATTACTGGCGAAGCATGAGTTATCACTCGGCAATACCGAGGCCGTTATTGTTCATACTAATACTGTATTGTTGTACGATGTTAGGAACAAAGACGCAGTAGAGTTACAGTTTTCTGCCTATACGCAAGCTAACGAAACTCGTTCAGCACTGGTGGTAGCGGAAGAGTTAGTAAAAATAGACCGCTTAAATCCAGCCTATATTGTAGCTAAAGTGCAACTACTTACCGAACTTGAACAATACCAAGCAGCAGAGCGAAGTATTAACCTGCTTTACGGGATATGGATTAATGACAGTGATAAATTGATAGTTTTGTCTAAATTACAAAGCAAAGCTAAATTTTATCACAATGCGGTTAAAACGCTTAAAAGGGCTAAAGAGTTATCCTCAGAATCTTTATTAATAGACTTGGCCCTAGCAAATAATTACTTACGCCTTAAAGATGATGAAAACGTTATCAAAACATTTGCTTATATAGAGCGCCAATTTGGTCAATCAGCAGAGCTATACTTACTAAAAGGCGATCTGGCGCTTGCCAATGATAATCATAGTGAAGCATTTAAATATTACCGGCAATCAATGGCGTTAAAACCGTCTAATCCACAGGCGGTTATAAAGCTATATCAATTAAGTAAACGCGGAGTAGAGAGTCAACAGTTCACCGAAATTTTAGAGACCTTAGTACTTGATAAAAACGCTCCTGATTGGGTTCGTAAAATCTTAGCAGACAGCTATTTAATGCAAAATAAACGAGTGAAAGCTCAGCACCATTATGAAATGTTACTCGAAAAAGATGAATTAGCGGGTGAGCCTACTATCTTAAATAATTTGGCAAATATCTACGCTCAGGATAATGTAGATAAAGCCTTAATCACCGCGAAAAAAGGTCTTGAATTAGGTAGTAAAACCCCCGCACTGTTAGATACTATTGGTTGGCTGTTGACCAAAAAACAGCGATACAATGAAGCATTGTCGTTTCTGCGTGACGCTTTTACGATGAACTCCAGTAGCGCAACTATCAGGTATCACTTGGGATTCACCTTAAATGAGCTAGGTCGTACTAAAGAAGCAATTAAAGAGTTAGATGCGGCATTAGCTAGTGGAGATGATTTTCCTGAGTCTGAAGAGGCTAAATCATTACTTGAGCTACTTAGAATTAACCAACTATAAGCGGCTTACTACGCATGCTTAGACTAACATTTGTTGGATTAAGCTATGAAAAAAATCTTTTATGTCTTGCGGTAATACCAAGCAAGGCTAAAGCGAATAAGGCAATAGACGTTGGCTCTGGCACCTCAGTGCCAGGACCACAGTTGCTATCAAAGTTAACATCTGACTCTGAACACAGCCCACCAAAGAAAGTTATATGTGATAACCCCCTACTCTCTGGCGTTGTCCAAGTTCCTGTGGTAACCGACTCAGCTAAACTCATACACCCATACGTTAAATTAGCCCCGTTCTCACCCGCAGTACAATTAGTTGGAATTTCAGTCGCATCTACCATCCAAAAAAGCAGAAAGTCGTTACCGGCCTTTGCTGTCCAAAAACGAATATCTGGATATTTGAAGACATTGTTGTTGTAAGTCCATGTTCCTGAGCTATTGGTATTGTCATCAAAAGCTAGTGCAAACTCGGAGGCTTGGGTATTACCGGTATAATTACTGCTAATTTCAGCGGTATTGTTAACCAGTGAATTGTCAAAATTTTCGCTACCACTGCCAAACTTAATGATAACATCAGACAGGTAGGCAAGCTCACCGCCATTATCGACAAATATTCGACAATTGCTAAAACCTGTCAGAGTACCGTTGGGATCGTCAAAATACTTATTAGTACCACAATCATTGCTTGTGGGTTCAATTAACACCGAGACTTGAGTTAGCTGGGCTGTAGCAAATGAGCAAAGCGTGAAAGATAAGCTTAATAAAGCTGCTTTTAAGAATGATAAATTAGAGAACATACACCGCACCTAAAATTTATTATGTCTGATATTTAAGCATAACGGATGCCAGTGATTTCAATGTATTGTTATTTATACTATTTATGTTTTTCTTCGTTATAATAGTTTATTAGATATAGAGAAGTGTAAAATTTCCTGACAATAAGTTAATTAAAACTGATGCAGTATATATAACTAAAGATATTTGCCATACTGATTAGTGTAAGGAATAAATCATCTGGGAAATAGTTAATGAAGTTATATAGTGGTTTGTTATCAACATTGTTGTTCGTATTGTTATCTGGTTCGTTGGCGGCAGCTGAAGCAGACAGGCTCTATGAAACTGCGCGAGCTGCATTTTATAATCATCAACATAGTGCCGCGTTGATTCATGTAAAGAATATTCTTAAAACCACACCGACTCATATCGCGGCCCACGTATTAATGGCCGAAATACTACTTGAAGATGGTAGCGCCAGTGCGGCAGAGGTGGCGCTAACGAAAGCTGCTGCTTTAGGGGCCAATAAACAACAGCTACAATTACTCTTTGCCCGTTCATATATTCTGCAAGGGCAATATAACAAGACCTTAAACTTCTTGCCTGAAAGTACCGACGATGACAAATTATCCGCTAACATCTTAGTGTTAAAAGGAGATGCGCACCTTGGGTTACGTCAACTTAAACTAGCAGAAACGGCATATCAAACAGCGTTAACATTAAACAAAGGCAATATAGCGGCTAAATTAGCGCTAGCACAGGTCTTTGTTAACTACTTTAAATATCATCAAGCGGAGGTGTTAGTTGATGAGGTGCTCGAGGGTTATATTCCACCCATAAAGGCCTGGATTTTAAAGGCGAGTATTAAGCAAAGTTTTGGTGATAATTTAGCGGCACTGAAAGCGATTAATCAGGCGTTATTGCTTGATAAAAATCACCTACAGGCATTAATTTTTGCTAGCACCATCAACGTAGAGTTAAATGAATACGATATTGCAGAGCAATATGCCGATAGTATCTTGGCGCAAGTGTCTAATGAGCCTAAAGCGCAATTCATTAAAGCGATAATACAAGCGAGAAAACACGAAAGTATTGATCCTAAAAGTGCTATTGAAGGGGTAGCCCAAGTATTAGATCACCTTTCTGACGAAGTATTGAGATCTAATCCGTCGTATTATTACTTGGCGAGTATTGTTTTGTTTCAGCAACATAATTATGAATCGGCACGGCAGTATATTGATGCCTATTTAGTGATTGATAGCAATAATATTAATGCATTAGCACATGCTGCGACGATTGAGTTGATGGCACAATATCCTTTACAAGCTAAAACCCTTTTAAATAGAGCTAATTTCCTTGAGCCTGATAACCCCAAAATACTCTCGATGCTGGGAATGGCATGTTTAAGATTGCAGCAGTATGATAAAGCACACTACTTTCTGGAGCAGGTAAGGGTACTATTACCTAATTCAGGTATTGCGGATACACAAATAGCACAAAGCTATTTAGCTGATGGCAAGCTCGATAAGGCTATTGAGCACCTGTTAACTGCTTCCGCGGCTGAATTTGAGCCTATAACCGTCGGTTTGTTATTGGTGGAAGCATATATTAAATCAGCAGATATCGTTAAAGGAGTCAGTATAGCTAAAAACTTGGCGATAAGCTTTCCAGATAACGCCAACCTACAACATCACCTTGGTTATATTTATTTACTCACCGCTAATTTTGAGTTGGCGGAAGAGCAGTTTAATAAGGCACTATTAATTAAAGAAAACCACGGTAAATCAATAGTGAGTTTAGCTGAGCTGGAATATCGACGAGGAGATCGTAATGCTGCTGAAAGTCGTTTGAAACTAGCAATAAGTAAAACACCTAACGAGATATATTTAATCATCAACTTAGCCAAATTATACAACACCATTGGCAAGTATTCTGAGAGTGTGGCACTACTGCAAGCACAGTATAAACAACATAAATCCAATGAAGAGCTGCTTAAAAACTATATTGTTAGTTTGGCTAGTAATAATCAAACAGTATTTGCGATAGAAATATTAACCAGTTACTTAGTTAGCCAACGTAAGTCGGTTGACCTGTACCTTATCTTAGCTGACTTACATGTAAGGAATGGTGACGTAACGTCTGCAATTAATGGTTATAAATCGGCTATTAAAGCTGGGGGGCGTAAAGGAGAAATATTTCTATTGATGGCGAATCTATATCAGCACTATTTCCGTATCCCAGAAGCAATTTCAGCCTATAAAAAAGCGATTGCTTGGGATGAGGGCAATGAGCAAGCTATTGTCGGGTTGTCTATGCTTTATAACGGTGAGAATAATACCAAGAGTACCATAGACCTGATAAAAACCTTTGAAACTAATCATCGGCTATCAGTAAATTTAATTGAAGTGTTGGCTAATGCATATTTACGCACAGATCAATATTCATTAGCAGAAAAACACTACAAAGCCCGTATTGAAATTGAGCGTAACGATAGCAGTATAGTCGCTTTAAGTTTGATTTATAGACATCAGAACAAGTTAATGAAAGCGACTAAATTATTGACTCATAATTTGAAAAACCACGAGGAAAGTCTATTACTCAATTCAGCACTCGCAGAGCTATATATTAACCAGGAACAGTGGCGATTAGCAGATGAGATATATCAAAAACTAGTCAACCTTTACCCGCAACAAGCGGCAGTGTTAAATAATGCAAGTTATGTGGCCTTGAATTTACAAGACTATAAACGCGCTGAATTATTGGCTAAACAGTCATTGACTATTGTAGACAATCAGCCCGATTCATTAGATACCTTAGGGTGGATTTATTACCATACAGCAGCTTACGAAGAGGCTTTGCCATTATTTAGGAAAGCCTTAGCGATTAATAATGGCAACTCGGCCGCAAAGTATCACTTAGCTTTAACGCTTAAAGCCCTCAAAAGAGACAATGAAGCCATTAAACTCATGGTCGAGGTAGCTGACTCAGAATACTCACAAAAAGCGAATGTTTTGCTTAAGCAGTGGCTAGGTCATTTGTAGTCATTATTCTGAAGCTTTAAGAACTTGCTGCTCAGCGTACTGACGGTTTTTTTGTTTTAGCAGCTTATCAACATAACGGGCCATTTTAATTTTCTGCTGAATACTACCTTCTAAAATCTCTTCAACTTCTCTTAATACATCTTTAATGTTTTCAACATTTTCACTGGAATTGACCACCAGCGGTTGGTTGGTTGTGGCACTAGTGTTCTGGGTGCTTTTTAGTACTTGTGAGCCTAAAGAGCCGGTTAACTCTATCGACATTTCTTCGGCGACATCATTGATTGAGTCAACACTAAAGCACTCTAACTCTTCTAAAAACCCAAATAACAATAAACGGTCAACAAAAATATTGATTTTACGGGGAACGCCTAAGGTTTTTTGATGAATAACGTCAAAGACTTCATCTGGAAACAGTGACTCTTTTTTATTACCCGCCTGTTGCAGACGATGGTTTATATAGTCTTTTACTTCTTCTACTGTGAGCGGTCTTAAGTGAGCAGAGGCGATAATACGCTGCCTAAATTGCTCCATATTAGGTGCTTGAATAATATCCTTAAGCTCTTCTTGACCTAATAAGAAACTTTGAATTAATGGCTTATCATCAAGTTGAAAATTTGAAAGCATTCGCAGTTCTTCAACGGTTTCAATGGGGAGATTTTGCGCTTCATCAACCAGTAATAACGCTCGTTTACCTTGCTGATGCAAACCAATTAGAAAACGTTCAATACCACGTAATATTTCAGCTTTGCTATTACCTTGTAGTGGAATTTTAAATTCTGCTGCAATTAACTCTAATAATTCATCGGGTGAAAGTTTTGTGGTTACCAGTTGTGCAGCAACAATATTGCCATCACCAAGCGATGATAATAAATTACGTGCAATGGTGGTTTTTCCGGTGCCAATTGGCCCCGTAATAACAATAAAGCCTTCACCTTGATCTAAACCATATTGTAAGTAAGAGAGTGCTCTTTGATGGTGACTAGTGGCAAAGAAAAAGCGAGGATCTGGGCTTAATTGAAATGGGCGCTCGGTAAAACCGTAATAACTTTCGTACATGTTAAAAATCTTTTGTAAGGGTAAAGTAAGCGCGAATTTCATCATAGGTAAGCCTAGCTAAGCTAGATTCGCGTTCGAGATACTGTAGCGTGAAATTAGTTGATAATGAAGAAGCCAACTTTCTTTTATAACTGAGCGAGGCTTGCTTGTATGTATCCTTTTGCCTTGGAGCTAATAAACTGAAATCTTTGTCATAAATCGCCTTATTAAGGCTGGTGACAAAATTCAAGCTGCTGCGTGGTGTCAATTTTCTAGTAACAGTAAAGCTGACATCTAGATAATCATTAATGGTATTTGAACTAAGACTTTCTCTTTTTCTTGTTGATGCAGTAAGTGTAAAGGTAGTTCGTGACAGGGTTAAAACAGAATTCCATGCTAAGTTTTTATTTATAGTGAATTCATTATTTGTGACCGGCTCAAGGGTAGTTATAGGGATTAAGACATACCCTTCAGTATCAGCCGGCTGTTGTGATGAGGGTAAGCAAGTGGAAAAATCTAAAGTATCACCAATTTCACACCAAAAATCATCTTCAATCACTTGGAAACTATCTCGATCAAAAATTTGCAGTGAATCACTATAAGAAATTGTATTCGTTAATCGCTTGGTTTTATGAGCTAGCTGTAAATTATACGATTCACCAAAAAAACGTTGATTATAACTTGCGACTAATGAAGTGCGTTGAGAAGGCTGCCAATTGATGCTAGTCGCAACATAATCATCACTACTCACACCCTTTGCAACATAGTTATAAGAGGCATCGACATAGAGGTGATCTGATACTTGCCATCTTAATCCTGGACCCCAAGATCGTGTTGTGGTTTGATTTGCTCCAAGAGCGGTACCCGTAACATCTTCATCATATAAGCGAATAAAGGGGTTGATTCTGAAAGAGCTGATAAGCCCTATTTTAGCTTCAACATTGTAATTAGTGCCTGTGATTCGGTTATTTTTTCTATCAGTATATTGTCCCCCTAGCGACCAAAACACATTGCGAGCATTACTGCCATTACTGCTATTTATGTTTGCAGTATAGCCTTTACTTTCACCGATGTTATCTGCTGTATTTGCTAGTGTGTATAAAAGGCTACCACTAAAGTTATGAGCGCTATTAGTTGTTTGGTATTGCAAGCCTGCAGTATGAGATCTTCGTTGTACGGTATCTCCAGAAATTAAATCAGCAAGCGCATTTCGAGTATTGTTTTGGCTAATATTTGCTAAGCTTGATCTTGCTAATAGTTGTGGGCCATCA
>Ga0105356_10005602_pt1 | contig 11900 bp, 5 predicted proteins | sample GOMGulsemesocosm_3_FD_83502 | JGI IMG/M metagenome (GOLD analysis project Ga0105356, IMG submission 83502) | Methane-oxidizing microbial communities from mesocosms in the Gulf of Mexico - GOM9D Gulf of Mexico | ecosystem: Environmental > Aquatic > Marine > Cold seeps | place: Gulf of Mexico...
CGAAATACCGTAGAAAGTGGCGATTGCAGAGAGGCTCTGGGAGGAGCGTCGAGACAAAAACCACTTAACCGAACGGCTGCTATGGGTTAAACAGCGGTCACTCCGTTTAAGGTGTATTAAACGGATTAAACTTGATAAATTCCTGAATAGTGCCAAAAACGGACGTTACTTCAAGTCACTGATACCAAGAAGAAGTATCGACTTGTATCCCATCACCACTTACTGAGAGTCTATTTATATTATTAACACAAGCATGCAGCTCAAAGGTGCATGGAAAGCTCTCACTCACACTAGCACCACCCTTTTTCCTGTCAGAGTTAGACCCCCACTGTAAGGTAAAGTGAGCAGTTCCTCGCCCGCAAATTGCTACGCCAGAGCTATTAATTGCGGTTACCTCAAAGCCCTCTATCTCAGCATAATCAATTACAGAGTGTGTAGAAAGGATATCAACATCATCAAGAGTAGAGCCAATAAATTCAGATAGGACTTCCTCATCAACTCGATTTTTAACGCCATGAAAAATATCCACTCTAAAGTGCTCGATCAAATACAAGATATTACTTGTTACTTCTAAGACTTCATTCGCAAGCTCTTCGCAGGCCTTATCACCTATATTGAACTGTCGTTCACCTACATGGGTATAGTCATTTAAACTGTCGTAAGCAGAATTAAAACGATTTATAATATTTTCAATGGATTCTTCTTCATCATAATTCTGTATAATTCTGGCAACGATTTCATCGTTAAGACCTCCGTGAATTGCATATCTAACCTTTTGAGGCCTTGTAAAACTACGACTATCTTTCTTGTTGTACGGCTTATACCAAGAGCATTTTTGTACTTCATCAATATTTTTTGCGTACTTATCTATAAGTATATTTACAATTTCTCTCATACAGTATGCGAAATTTCCAAACCGAACAGGGTTACCTGTATCACTTAGATTTTTTATTGACGCTATAAAAAGCTCTTTCTCAAATCCATCATTGAGATATCGGAGAATATCCTTCAATTTCTGTGATCGCTCTAGGTTATGGAATGCTTTACTTTTCTTCGCAACACTCTTTTCTCGTTCAACAGCTCGTCTGATTTTACCCTCGATTTTTCGTCTTCTAGCAATCTTCCGCTTTCTCTGTATTGACATAAACTTTCGGTGTCTCTATATGCTATTGAAATCATGAATACTTAGAGGTGCCTTCATTGGCATAACTTCTAAGCACTGACTTTAAATTATTTCCACAGTGTTCTATGTCGGCCATGAGCGGGCGTCTAACACTGTGTTTTTACATCATGCAAAAACCAATTGTTTCTTCGTTGTTCACCTTCGCTGCCAACAACATTAAAACATCCTCTGCTAACATCATCAGAAACATCGATAATATCTTTTAACGCTCCGAGCGTCTTAAGCTGCTTGCTAGTCAAGCCAGATTTATCTAAAACCAATTGCTCGTCATTTACATCTTTTAAATAGGAAAAGTACTTTCCTAAAAATCCGGCAATAACATCGGATATTTGTACTGCCTTACAGTCATGGGATTTAACAAATTCGTAATTCTGGATTGGCACACCATTTTCGGTCAATGGGAATTCTTTAATGTATTCCTGAACACTCTTTTCTTCATCAAATATATGGTAGGAATTTTTAAACAGATAAAGATTTCTTAAATAAAAAATCATGAAATTAGATATTAATTCTCGACCATGAAATCCTGATACAAATGGAAGATCTTCAATTTCCAGAGACTCTTTAACCAGATTTTCGAGTGTGTTTGCCCGAAAATACGGCAATGTCGCACTGTGAATGCTTACAAAATCGATAAGCCATAAACAAAATCTGTGAGTTTTTTCTATTGGCACATCTGGATAGTTAAATTCATGTAGCGTATTTAGAAAAGCAACAGAATTAATGTTTGCAATCTCATAAAAATCACTCTTAAGTGACATGTGATTCATGATGTAAAAGGAATGATTTAGCTCACCAATAATGGAGTCGAGAATGTCAATTACAGACCAATATATAATATTGAGGTTGAAATAATGGATATAGAATTCGTTCTCAATAAGCCACCTGATAATAATGAAAAGCTTATCAGATTTAAGCATATCCAAAAAATCACCCTTGGCAATATGCTTGAGCTTTAGCTCACGGGCGCTTTTTTGAAGATTTAGGTTTTGAAAAAGATCTGAATAATCGCTGTTGGTGCTTAATCCTTTATGCAGTATCCCTGCAAGGACAAAATTATCAGTCTTTTTAACATTAAGCCCGGCGTCACTCAGATAGAGTTTTCGTATGTTATTCGTTTCATCGTAATAAAACGTATAAATATCATCGGTGTTTTTAAGACCGTTGTGCTGGATGAGAATATCTCTACCTTTATTGACATCCATTTCATTCCCCTTTTTTGGTTCTCAAAAGAAGGGCAATTTTAGCAATCACCATATAAATCACCGATTTCTAGAGTCGGTTCTGACTCATCTTGAATGATGGTTTTCGAACATAAAATAGCCGTTTCGTAAAAAGAGCTGCAAACAATCTCTCCGTTCTTTTCAAACCAATGAGTTGCTTCTGGCAGCAGCTCCAGCTTCACAGGGTGCTTTGCATACGGGTTATGAAAGACTTCAAGTTCTGCGCACCATGGCTCATATCCTTGAGGCCATAATGTCCGGTATTCTCGACTTGTAATATCAAGACAAAAAGGTATGCCTTTCAGTGCATTCGGAGTACGATCATAAAACTCCCCAATACGAGTGTATTTTAAGCCCTTGGTTAATGCACCTGCGGAAACCCCAACACGATTGAACTTTGCGATTGAACAAGCATTTGTAAAGATAACAGCCGATAATTCACTATGTTGATTATCCGCAAACAGCCCAGCTGGGAATGCAGATTTCCCTAGTAAACTTTCTACAGACTCAGCGCAGGCAAGCTGTATGCCCGCATCCATTTTAACAACAGGGTAAATGCCATACAAATAGCAAATCAGTGCCTCACGGCTCCATGTCATCGAGGAAGAGGCATGAAAATCTGCTAGAGCAATTAGAAAAGGCTTCCCACTAACATGCTCAAGCTCATGGTATTTTCTATCCAGCTTATTCCCTAGGGTTTTAGCAAACCTTTCTGCGGCTCCTCCCAACAGCCGCTCTTTCCTATCTTGAGGTGGATCAATTGGAGTACTGTTTACATGGTTATAGCGCTCATTTGGATTGGCTGTTACAGCTTCGAGCCAGGCCTCACTACCATGCCTATTCGAGATTAAAAAATCTGGAGATGGATGTGGCTGTGAAACCATTAGCCCTTGCTCTCTGAAACTCGCCAGCAATTGCGCTTCCCATAACCTAGTATGAAAGTTGTCAGTCTGACAATCGCTAACCCAGTTGGCATCTGGATTCGGCAGAGAAAGATATAATTGATTCAACATCCATGCGGCCACATGATGAGATGGCTTTGATAAGAGCTTAAAAATATCGGATGGTTTTCTGGTGCCCACATCGTGTAAAAACGGTCGATACGCAGTGTTAGGGGGAAGCGACTCAGGAGGTTCACCCTCTTTTAATAAAGCAGGTATACGACTGTAAGCCTCCTCGTATGAAGAGAGCCCATCGTCACAAGATACTATTTCCCATGTCTGGTCTATACGGCGTCTAGCTGCTAGCAGGCCTAACACGCCTCTCGAATCATCATGAGTAATAACAGCATATGCCAAGCCATCATCACTTTGCCATGCTCCAATTGGCGGTGCGCTACCAAAACCATGGCCACGGGGCAACGCAAGGGCATAAACATCAAATAGGGACTGCGGCAGTTCTTTCATGCTTTACAAGGTACCAAAAAAATCGGACAAAATTATAAATACTAATCAACCTGTGGCATGTATTTGTCACGACGGTTTATAAATGCAGGCTCCGTTCCCTCCAGAATATCTAGAACGATACTGTTGATCTCAGGGTTTTCTATTGCACCAGACTCATAGGTCATCCTGTTCAAATCCGTGCGATCGAACTTGGCATGAATTATCTGCTCTGCGTCACATGTAACAGCCAAATTTGCATTATGAGTCACCATAATAACCTGACGCCTATCCTTAGCCTCTTTTATAACGGGAACTAGTAAAGAATAGACTGTTTGATTATCTAAATTTTCTTCAGGCTGATCGAGAACAATGGGCTTAGTCTCCTTATCAACAAGCAGATAAAAAATAAGAAGTAACGCCCCACGCTGACCAGGGGAAAGCTTCTCTACAGGAATCCCCTGCAACAGGAGTGAATACTTGGAATCTAAAAATTCTAAGCCAAAAACATAATCATAAAACTTTAATAGCTTTGTATCGCTCTTTAGAAGCTTTTTCTCGATATCTATCTTATTCTCTTTATCCCTGTCCGACGTGTCATACTGCAGCATATCTAACAAGGCGTTCAAAAACATCTCAACACCATCCGCCGTTTCGAAGTCGGAGATATTAATCAGCTGATCTAACACCTCAAATCCTTCTTTCAAACCAGCAAAAGTTCCTGCATCACGTTTAATAAAGTTAAAAAAATCATCCCGTAAATTAGTGACTGTCATGCTTGTATCAAACTCAAGCTGGAACTCATCTTTAACCAGCTTATGAGAATCAATCAGCTCCTGAACTGGGGAATACATACTCTTTCTAAGGTTCTGAATACTTTGCAAGTGCCCAAATATCAGTGCAACTTGCTCAGATCTGCCGTCTAGCAGAGATTTCAATTTTTCCGGAATCTTTCCATATGCTTCCAGTTGAGCCTTATAAAAGCTTAATGAATCCGATTGATCGGCAGTGCCTATAATATGCTTTTTCTGATCTTCCCATGCTTTTAAGTCGCTGAGGTATAACTGATATTTCTGGTTATCAGAGCCTAGAGTTTTTTCCAGCGTAGAAATAGTTTTCATTAATTCAGATATATTCTTTTCAAGATCGGACTCTGCCTGAGATGATTGGGCAATTTTTTCATTTACACCTTGAAGCCCCTTATCGATCTTTTGCTGATTGATCTTCAGGCTCACTATATCAGTCCATTTTAAACCTGTTTTTTCAAGATGTAATTCAATCGACGACTCAATCGTTTGAACTGTCGACTCTAACTCAGTGGTAGATTGTGTAATCGCCTCATATGAATTTCGCAGAGAAACAAGTCGGGATTTTTCGGCAAGAATTTCTTCCTTTTCTGTCTCTTTTACCTTTAGTGATTCTCTGGCTTGCTCCAATTTTTGAACCTCAGCCTTCTGCTCATGCGTCTGGTTATTGCCAGGCTCGGGGACAGCAGGAGGAATTATTTCTTCATGCGCTTTAAGTTCACTTTCCTTATAGGCAATAAGCTCATTGATCCTATCTAGCCTCTCTGGCCTATGCTTTTCTTCTGCTTCAATAATCTGTGAATTGATGTTAGATAAATTGGCTCTGGAAGAATTTATTGAACTTCTAAAGCCGCCCTCACGATCAAATAGCAGACTATCGAGAGAGCTATAATCTTGTTTGTCTGCCATATCGACATGTGAAAATATTACAGACTTAAGCTCTTTCTCGAAGCTACTGGTGCTATCGCCAGAACCACACAGCTCTTCAAAATATCGCTGTGAAATATACTTTACTCTATCCACACTAGATTGGACTGAATCACCTGAAAGTGTCGCAGCAACAGGTGAATCATTTGACCATGTAATGGTTGCAGAAAAATCTTGAGCCCATGCCATTTTTGGGTCTCTAAATCGTTTTTTAGTTAAAAACGAAAAATAATCTTCGTTTATTCCCGCACCACCAGTAAGTGCGATCACATCAGCAAGAGCGCTTTTTCCACTCCCCTTGTTTCCAATAATTGCTATTAAGTCTGAGCTTAGATCGATTGAGGTACCATCAAACCAGACATCCGTAGTTGTAGCACCATCATGCTTACTGACTGCAATATTCTTAATAAGCTCTGTAGGGTGGCTTTCAGCCCACTTTAATTTAGCAGGTTTATCTCCAATAAAACTTCGACCTGCCGGCTCCTTAAACGCCTGCATTAATCCTCTAAAGCAAGGCTCAGCTTTCAACCATGTTATACGTGAACTGGGGAAATCCCCATATCTGGCGAATGAGTGGGCGTCACTTCCTGCTACTGGAAGCCTCGGAATATGATTAAGCGCATTAAAGAATGGTTCAAAATATGCGGTATTATCCTCACACTCTTCACCTATGAATGCCTTTCTATATGCTTCACTCCTTGTTTCAAAAATATGCGGCAACTGGAAAAGCTCTCTTGCGGAAGCAAAGTGATTTAGAAGATCAACACCAGAAAGACCGTCGTTTGTGTCCCATGGCATCATAATAACACCAGAGTCATTGGGAAGAGAGTTAAATGCAGACTTGAAGCTATCACGGGTGATTTCAACAATCTTCGCGCCAAACCCAAACGCATGATCAAGAATTGTAAGATCTAAATTCTGAGCACCATGTCGTTCGCGTGTTGGCTGGTCAGTATAGTTCTCTGCATAGTCTGCGATAGCTTCATCTGATAAAGGTCTATCTGTGCCTGCCAGCTTCAGAGCTGACTTAAAATCATTTAATTGCTGGTCAGTTAGCTCTTCTGAAAACACGCCGTGAACATTCAACCGATATCTTGTAGGTGACTGTAGTCTTAGCTCTATGCCTGGCAGAACGGTTTTCGAGAAATTAATCCCCTGATTACTGTTTAAGTAGTTTCGAAGTGCGATATAACCATCAAAAGTCCAATAATCCTGAATAACAAAGACTTGTGCTGGCGCATTTTCCATTGCCTGAACCATTAAAGCCATCTCAGCGTTAATCTGTTCTTGAGAGAGCCCCCTTAGTTTAGTGCCTTGCCACTCAAATGAAGCCGGTGAATGTATATGAAAGTCCCAGACCCTCCATAACGAACCTTTAGATGTAAATTCCATCTATATCTACCCTATATAGTTTTTTACTATTTGAATGTGAAGTTTAAGTCATTGCAACATTCTATCTGCTTAAATATGCTCAACGGGATCAGATTCATTGATTCTCGACGTCCGCTTTGGGTTGTTGGTTCAACCGGTCACTCAGTTTAAGATGCATTAAACGGAGTAAACATAAATGGCGCGGTGATCACAATTACATTGCTAGCCACCATTAACTTGAAATTTTTACGGCCCAATAGCTACGGTAGTGTCCTGTACCATCTACAGACTCAAGTCAGCCACAAACAGTCTATCTGGTGATATATTTAAGCTTGCGATCTATCCTTCTACCGCCTTACTAAAGCGCATAGTCTTTATCTTTATTAGACACTACTAAGCTATAGCTTCCTAGATACATCTAGAACAAACACGTCAATCAGCCCCAAAAGCTCTTCTGGCAAGCGCTCTTCGATGTTAATTTTTAGCTCTTGGGCACTTTTAATCCCATGCATCTTAAGTCCCGCTACCTTCTCATCCCTTCCAAACCAAATCACAAGGTATATACCTTGCTGCTCTGCACTTGGATGTATGGAGTACCGTTCATAAAGTTGAGCTGAAGCAGCAGTATAGAGTTCCTCGTGCCACTGCCCTTTGACCTCTGCCACAAGTAATCGTCTTTTACCTCCGACCACCTTAGTCGCTGTAAAATCACTACGTTTTAGGCTTTTTAACTGGTGCTCTGACGTTATTGTGATCCCTTTCGGTTCAAGCCTAAGACTGAGTCGCTCAGCAATAATTTCTGTAGAACGAACCTCCCCTAGTCGTATACTATTCTCGTAAAAACGATCTACCGAATTAAACTCTCCACCAATGATCGCCCCTTGAAAATCATAAAGCTCTTGAACCAAAAGCTCTCGCAACCCCTCTACTGTCGCCACCTCATCTAGATCTAATTGGTGCACGATTTCTTTCGACGTCGGCGGCTCAAAATCTCTAAGTGCTTTACTTCTCACTTGGCTTGCATGGATACTCCTAAGGCTTGCGTGCAAGTCAGAAAAACGTGAATCATCTAAAAGCCGATTTAGTACAGGGGTAGCATCATCTGGATTACTAGAATCAATAATCCAAATTACATCAGTCAAAAATCGATACGCATTCTCTTCTTTTGGACTTCCTGTTCCCCAACTGCTTGGTAATTCTACTTTAGGCCATTCACCTATAAAGGCATTAAGAATAGCTTCCACTTTGAGGGGAGATAATTTAGGCCAATAGGATTTATCGCCACGATTAAGAGATCCAGACAGGTCACAAAATATGTGGATATGATCTTTATCTGTTTTTAGCCAACCCCAACAAGCATCAGGCGGATCTCGCAGAAAGTACCACGCACGCACAAACCAGAACTTACGCAGACTTTCATAATATTCACTACCTGTGGGGGTAGGACAACAACAGATAAACTCTACACAACGCTTTAAAATAATCTTTCCCAGCTTATTCCGATCACCGTACTGCGCAGCGATCTCAAAGAGTGTATTTAAGGGACTAAGTTCCATTCGATCAAAAAGCTCCAACCACTCTATCGAGAGCTTACTACGTAAATTCCTGAACACCTCATCGTTACGTAACAACCAAATATCAGTACTAGCACATCCTTTCTGAGCAAGCTGTGGCTCAAGGTATTGCCGAAGAAAATTCTCTATGCTTTCGGCGCTAGAGAAAATCAGACGGTCTACTTCGTTTTGTAACTCATTTCGATCATCACTAGAAACAGCGCTGTAACTAACATGAAGATTAGTGCGGAGAGCTTGCAAAAGTCGAACATCGACACCTTCAAGATTTCCATTAACCCTCATGATCTCCAAGCAAGCGGCCAAAAGAACACTCTCTACATACAAACTTTGTGATGCACACTTTAGCTTAGCAAGTTGGGATAGATTTGGAATTTCTGGAGTTATAAAATCCAGGCAATTTCTCAGAGAGCTTCGAACTAGCCCCTCATCACCAACCTCTTGCTCAATTCTATCTGGATGATGAAGTACCAACTGCGAAAATCGTTTAAGGCATCCCCAATGACGCCCCCTTTCCACAAGCTCTCTATTATCTTGCACATACTTAATATTTGTTTCACGCATGTCCTTTTCTTGCCTACGACGACGCTTCACCCCTCTCTTATACCTAAAGTCGGAAACTCGATGTTTCCGCTCGAATAGAGCGGCAGCCCTATTGGACTTAGCCCATTCCCGCATAAACAAAGGTTTCTGCAATGCCTGCTGCCGCATGTGTTGTCTTAAGCTATCAGGACCTTGATCTTTCTTACGACGGTAATTTTGATGACCAGCCATAAAGCTTGCCCACAAATCAGGGTTATCTCTTTCAAAAGCCAGATCCACTAAAAAACTATTATCCTTTGCCTGCAGATGTAGACCAGCGTGAGAATGAGCCCCTAGCTTTTCTACCCTAGTATTGAATATTTTGTCACGGTCAGTCATCTCCCCAAGCACACAAGAGATGATTCCTTGCCGAAGATCATCGTTACTTTGAAGAATCCTAACCGCTTTACTCTGGTCAGCACTTTTGCTTTCGTGGAAATTAAGGTTTTTGGTCCACTGAAAAACATGTTCAGTATCATAAGGTGGTGTAGATAACTCGAAGTAATGGTCAAGCAGAAAACCTATAATCTTGCTTATTCCATTTCGACAATCGCATTCATAAGACTCTTGGCCACAGATACATTCTAGGCCTTTGGACAGCTCACCTAAAAGCCATTCTGCTGTCACACAGTCCAACTCGCGAATAAAATTCTTAACAAAGTAACGCCCATCTATAGTTCGATCAAACCTATCCTTTTGATCAGGATAAAGGCTAGCGCATATGCGTAAGAAATTAGCCAGATAAAATCTCTCAAATGCAACTGGGCCCAGAGCTTCGATTATTTCAGCGGCAATGGAAAGTGAAGTATTACTAGCTTCTGATATGAGAACATTCAAGTTAGCACGATGACTATAACCAGGTATTTCAAGTAGGCATCTACTAGCCAAAACGCGAGTAACTTTACTCTCATCAGGCACTATAACGAGCCGCATTAATTCATCTTTTAGCTGCTCTATTGCCTGAGTGCCTACCAGAAGTTCAAGAATAAGGTTCCGCAAATCCCCATCACCACTACTCGCGATGATAGACCTTATTTCTTTCATTACATCTTCAGTGAAAAAGCCTGCAACACTATATCTTCGCAAAAAATCCCCCCTTCGGAAATGAGGATCTTTGGCTTCAATTTCTTTCAATTTCCTTACTAGCAGGAACTTAGATGAGTGTTCAAGCTGAGAAGGATCACCGTTTACAAGTATCGCATAAGGGTCAAGCTCTATAGCAGTGCACTCTACTTCCTTATTGCCTAAAGCTGCCATCCAGCCTAGCAAACCCCTTAGCTCATCCCTAACACAGGAATTTGGGGCAATTATTGCGAGACACTTGTAAAGTGTAAGAGGATCAGTAGGGCTCACTATTCGTTTAATCAGGTAGTCCGCGGCACAATATTCAGCGACAATTTTGTGAATAGGGAGATGCTTATCTGCGCTATCTCCTGGCTTAAAAAGCCTAGTTGCTAAAATACTGTCAGCTGCCATATCACCGCTAAACAACGATGGTAGCAGTGGATACATCCTATTCTCAGCGGCCTCACTAGTGCAAACTCCTTCAGCACCAGACAATAGTAATTTAGCAAAAACCTCTGATGCCAGATCAACTCTCTGACTCACCAAAAGTGACGCTCCTCTCTTAGCGATATCGCTGTTTGCTTCCTTTGAAAGGCGTTCTACAGCCTGTGAGAATATCGACCGCTTATCTGAAAATTGTCTTCCACTTTCTATATAAGCATCAGCAAAGAGTTTTAAAAATTGAGGGTTTGGCAGTAGGGCATCTAAATCAAACTGGGAAATCTCCGACTGAAAAGCGGAAAAATCCTCACCAGGTACATGATGATCAAATATTTCCCGCTGTTCGGTCTCTTCAAACTCGCACAACCTAACCACTATCGGACGACAGCCAATAAACTCTCCGAATGTATTTGTAGATGCGCTATCCCATTCACTGGATCGACTTGAGATGATCACATGTGACGGATTTGCCTTCCTGGCATTTGCCAGAAGGCTGTGAATGCCTGTTAAATCAATCTTTGCCAGTTCATCAAATGCATCAATGACCAGAGGACAGCCAACGTCATCAGCCCCCACATGCCTGAACACATTAGCGGTCACAGAAGAAATACCCAGTTTTTGAGCAAGACTCCTCATTAATTCAGTTTTTCCACCACCAGGTTCTGCTAAGACGACAACATAATTCGAAGCAGCTAACAGCTCATCTTCAGTATATGTATTGCCATCAACTGACAGGCTACGAGGAATATATAAAGCCATATTCTAAAACTCAGGAGAGAGTACCTAAAGTCGCTACTTATCAAAGTTCTTACTAACCAATGCCTGCAACAGCGCCCCGTATTCTTTACTATCACGTATTAAGCATGTGATCAAATGGTAAGAGGTCAAACTAACGGGTTGCCTCTGGAAGATTAGCAAGCATCAATTTTCCATGTCTGCGCTACATAGCAGTACCATTCATCATGAATCTTTCCACTCCAACAGAGTAGATGTTACTGCCCCTACAGACTCATGGACTTGTGAAGCCGACTAATATAATCAGGCTGATCAACAACCCATTGGAGCAAGGTCAAAGCTGCACCACTCGGATGCCTTCTGCCTTGCTCCCAGTCTCGTAACGTCCTGGGACTGATATTGAGACATCGGGCGAAACCAGCCTGAGTAAGCCTGAGCTCCTTTCTAACCAAAATGGCTGACTCGACAACAGGATTGATACCGTAGCTCGACATCGAAGAGCCTTCCGTCCACGCATAACCCCGGTTTTTCGACTGCTCTGCCGTAGTTTGGTGATTTGTATTGTTTCTTAGCGGATATGATGACCGGTTGCATCTCGACTCAATCTCCCTAGC
>Ga0105356_10005605_pt1 | contig 11896 bp, 8 predicted proteins | sample GOMGulsemesocosm_3_FD_83502 | JGI IMG/M metagenome (GOLD analysis project Ga0105356, IMG submission 83502) | Methane-oxidizing microbial communities from mesocosms in the Gulf of Mexico - GOM9D Gulf of Mexico | ecosystem: Environmental > Aquatic > Marine > Cold seeps | place: Gulf of Mexico...
ATCTTTTGGAAAAGGAATACCAAAAGAAATTTTAACCGTTTCATCTGCTTTTACGCTTTCAATGGGAACAAGTGAAAACTGAGTTTTACCATAAGTGTGAACTTCTGGGTGAAAGCTCTGTTTAGCTCGTTGTGCAGGGGCTTCGGTGGAGAAGGAGAATTGATTAGGGATGATCTTATTTAAGAATTCACCCTTTGCTGAAATGTCTACCAGATATTCTGCTGAATAGTTAAGCGGATTCTCTGGGGTGAAAGTAATAATATTATTGTTTGCTGTTAATTCACCGTTAACTTCATCGCCCTCGAGAGTCAAACTAAATTGTAAATCGGACAGGTGCTGGGTAATTGTATCCGAAAAAATCATTTCGATATTGGATTTTATCGAGACATTTACTTGTTGTTCTTGCGGAACATGGTTAATGAGCGATATTTGTTGCTCTGCCTCTACTGTAGTAAAGACCCATGATACGGTCTCGCTGGTTGATTGAGGAGTAAAATTTATTGTTACTTTATATTTTGTTGCAGATTGAAGTAATTCTGTAGGCATAAACGATAGCATTTTATTACTTATCGTGGAAGCGCCAACTACTTCAATATTTTCATTAACTATAACGAGATTTATATCGACATTTTCTAGAGGAATCTCTTGGCTTAAATTCGCCTGGATAATAGCATCAACTGTGACGTCATTAGCATCTTGCAAGGGGGTGTGATCAATAATGGTAATTAATTCAACAATGGGCAGGTTAGGTTCATCAATGTCTTTTTTATCAGTGCCTCCACAAGATGATAAAGATAAAAAGAACAATATTATAAAGAGGTAACCTAGTTTTATATGATTTCGTATATTGTTCAACATAATGCCCTATTATTCATCTATGAATTTGTGTAATCCTTTCCAACTAATTTGTTAGAACACCACATTATACATGTTCTGATTTTATAAAATAACCTAACGTGCGATAAATCACTGGCTACTCATTGATATAGATTTTTAATGAGTCAACAATATTTAACTCTTGTAGTGCCATCACCAACCAGACAAATTCATTATCTTCAATCGCTTCATTACCATAATGGTTAGTAATAAACTCTTTAGCTTGGGTTGCTGGCTCTTTAAGAGGGCCATTTAGCCAGCTTTTATGTGGGACAGGGAAGCCTTTCTTTTTTGCATAAATAATTTCTTTTTTATAAAACTTCTCGCTAAGCTTTCTTAATATGGGTTTAGTAAACTCATCACCAAAATAGAGTTTGTCATCAAAATTAGAAGCATATTTTACAACCTCGGCATCAAAAAACGGGCAAATTAACTCAATGCCTTCTCTGTTGGCGATTGCTCCCATAGAATAAAAATGATACATACAGCTTTCTTGAATAATAAACCTTCTAACTAGGTTTTTAAATCCGGTTAGGTCTAAATTTTTGTAGTTCTGTTTCGATAAGTTTAGCCATTGCATAACTTCAATTTTATTTGATGCTATATCTATTTTGGGTAACTGTTCTTTCAAAGAGGGAGAATACTCTATTGCCCATGAATTAGTTACTTGGTTTGCAACAGGCTCACCAATTAAGCTGAGTAACTTTGTAACGCTGTTAATTGACTTAAATGGCTGTAGTAATTGTGTAAAGGGCTTAATGAAGGCAACTTTACAATGTTTTTCATAACGTTTGGCCGCTTGTAAAACAGCATGATACCCAAATATCATATCTGCTCCTTCGCCAAACACTACAGCATCAAACTTATCTTTAAACTCTCGCATTAAAATTGAAAAAATTATTGTCTGAGGACTTCTAATCGGCTGCTTTAAAAAATTAACTGTCTTACTGAATTCGTTTGAAATTACTTCATCAGAAATTTCAACTATTTGATGTTCAATATTAATACTCTTAGCCATTGCTATTGCGGCTTCTAATTCAGGATTTTCGCCTGAGGTAAATACAGGAGTAATAGCAATAACATTATTATTATGTTCTTTTGTTAATGCTGCCAATAATGATGAGTCTACTCCCCCACTTAGCAGCACCGCTACTTTTTTGTCTTGAATTTGTGCACCAGATAAATGGTTATTAATTAATTTTAAACTTTGCTCTGTTGCTTCTTTTAGAGAGATATTTGAGTGTGGAACTCTATCTGAAACTTCCCAATAAAAGCCCGCGCTGCTAGGTTTTAACGTTGAGTCGAAATTATATAAATGCCCCGCAGGCAATTGTTTCAAACTTGGGTTATAGGTGTTTGAACCAGCACAAATTTTAAAATTAACCATCTCGGTTAACCAATCTTTGTCAATAACTTCAACAGCACTAAAGTTGAAGTTATCAGATTGATTAGATATTAATAAATAGTCTTTAATGCACTGAAAATAGGTTTTATGTATACCAATTCTATCAGCATAGATACTTCCTTTTGCTGTGATTTTATTGAAGAAGAATACAACCAAGTAGCCAGAATTAGTTGTTAATATTTCACTGTGTCCATTTAGTAGGCCTTCTGCTATTTTAATGTCAATAGGGCTAAAGCCTTTTCCTGATGGTACGCCGAAGCGAAAATAAAAAAAATCATTGTTGTCGATAACTTCACATGAACCACAGCTGTCAAGTTTAAGTGATAGTTTATCTGTTAATGAATATTCCACTTCTTCGGCTTTTAGTTCGCCTAAATTCTCGCTGATGTTTATTGCAAAATAGTTTTTCATTATTGTTACCGTGATTTTAAGTAAATGAGCTTAGTGAAAAATACTTCTGAGCTTAGATGAAACGAAGCCTTTTATTTGTCGGTACAACAAAGAAGCGGCTGGTTTAGGATCCCACCAAACAAAATAAATATAGATATGTTTTTTGCTTATAAAGTTTTTAAAATACTCTTTTAATATTGCACTGATCGTTTCGCCGTCGCGTAAACGGGAAAACAAGTCCTCATAAAAGCTAACAAACATTACATCTTCTCGCATAGGTTTTGCTTCAGGTAATTTTTGTTTGGTGGCTAATTGATACGTTGCGTAAGCATTGTTAATACCACATGAGGTATCAAAATAGTTACACATGCCTAGTCTTGGATTAATCTCAATGTATTTATAAACTCCATCTACAGGGTCTTGTTTAAACTCAACCATAGCAGGCCCTGTATAGTTCAGTGCTTTCCCTAATTTTGCTGATAAATCAATCACTTCTTGATTATGCCTACTCACTGCATAACTTGTCACGCCATAATGAGAAGGGGAAAGGCGTAATCGATTAAAGCTAAAGGCTTGCGTTATATTGCTGTTTTCATCAAAAAAGCAATTACAGACCCATTGCTGACTATCTTTACCTTGAATGATTGTTTGAGCAATAACACTAGACAATACATTGCCAAACTTTTCAAAAAATTGGTCAAGTTGTTCTTCGGTCTCAATGATAATATTTTTACAACCTAAGACCATATGTTTATGAGAACGTGGTTTGATGATTATAGGTAAAGATAATTCATTAATAAGCTGTCTAGCGTCTGTAATATGTTGAACAGTATTCGGAACAGGAATAACTTCACTAACTACTGCCGTTTCTTTCGCTTTGTCGATTAATATTTCTGACAGTTCTTCATCAGGAATAATAAAAGTACAATTTTGTTGTAACTGCTGAGAATGCTCTGTTAAAAATGTCACAAACCAATCAGATGTTGGAATGATAATTGTTCCTTGAGGTTGCGCAGACAATGTTTCTAATAACCATTGGTGCTGTTCCTCATCACTATTTCCACTGATGTGCAGCTTTACAGTTGGAACTTTAGACTTATGGGTAATGTCATTTTCATCACGGGTGATAATTTGGCAGCGAATACCTTCTAAGTGTAAGCTTCTAACTACACCTAAACCGTTGGGACCAGCAGCAAGTACAATAGTATTTGGCATATGAGTTTTGTCCTATTTATTTCGTACAATGATGTTTTTCAACTGTTTGACTGTACAGTTTCCATCAACGGGAAGTCGTTTAAATTGAAAGCGCTCATTTTCATCAAAAGAGTGAATGACACCAGGAATAAAAGAAAAAGCTAATTTGTAATTGGCCACTTTGGCCAATTGTTGTGTAGTTTCGGTAAATGCACTTCTGCCACCCACGGGGTAGGCAATAGAAGTTACCTCTTTATTTAATTTCGCTTCAATTCTCATTTTAGATTTGACCATTTCATCTTTCTGAGCTGCTTCAGGTAAGTGCGATAAAATTGTATGGCTTAATGTATGAGAACCTATGTGCATGCCGTTATTAGACATTTCATTCGCTTGTTCCCAGTTAATAAACAAAGGAGTATTTCTCAGTTCATCGGGCATACTGCATTGGCAAACGTCGGTAAGTTCAGCTATTTTATCGGCCATAGTACGGTCTTGCTCTAGCTTGATAACTCTTAACACCGATCTTATTTTGTTCACTATTGAACCGGAAGAAATATCAACCGCTTCGTTCCAGCTTTTTAATTGAATCGAATTAACTTTGCTATGGCGAATAAGCCACGCTATTTCATCCCACCAAGGAATATGCGGCTCATCTAAATAATCAGTGGCGATATAAAATGCTGCAGGGGTTTCATGTTTTTTTAATATTGGAAAGGCAACTTCATAGTTATCAACATATCCGTCATCAAATGTAATAATGGCGTATTTTTTATCTATTGTTTGGTTTGCTTCTATTTTAGCAATCAATTGTTCAATAGAAATAACAGTAAAGGTTTTATTATAGAACTTAACATGTTGTTCAAATAGCTCAGCCGTGCAACTAAATACATTAGGATCAAACAAGCTCTTATCTTCATCACCAATTCGATGATAATTAAAACAGTAAACCCCATTAGGTAATAACGGCCACATTATTTTACGGTATAAGCTATGAATTGTTTGCTTGAACACGCTTAAGATACCTTATATTTAGGGGCTGCTACGTGGAAATCTCGATATGCATTCGGATTACCCTCTTTTCCTGCTTCAGCGGCTTTTACAATGTTAAACATCTCACGAGCCGAAACATAATGAAGCGCATAGTCCTTGCCGTCATTGTATTTATCTTCAAGGTATTGGCACATATCGTTGAAAGGCTTGCCCAGTAACGTGTCCATGTCCTGCTCTTGTGTTCCATGGGTATGAATTTTTATAAATAACCATTCTGGCTTATCTTTTACGGTAATGGCGGTATCAACCCATAAATCAACACGGTCATTGGTTGGAGGCATAGAGGTACGTATATCACTATTTTCAATTTGCGGGATAAAGCCTTTTTTACATTGCTTCCAATTTAAGCCAACAGGGCCGGTGATCAACATTAAATCACCCCATACACTACCGCCAACTTCAACGACTTTCCCAGTATTATGTGACTTGGGCTTTTCAGGATCATCTTTTGCGTAGTAAATTTCATTGACCATGGCTGGTTGAGTTGGGCTAGGGGCTGATGGGAATGTAAAATCGGCGAAGCAACCCGTTTCTTTCAGCACAATTAATTCGTCGTTTACGCCACACATATTGCCACTTGGTAAGCTATTGTCTAAACACCAGTTTCCGTGAATGAAGGTGTATTGTAATTTTCCTGTTTCATCGCTTCGAACAAATGCACCATGGTTTTCGTGGAGTAACTCGGTAAAACCTTCAAGTGTCTTTCTTAAATTATCGCTAGTGTCGTTATGATGGTGCAGATGAATTTCGATTTCACCCATGCCTTGTGCGCAAATATCGGTAATTTTATCTAAATGCTCTTTTCTATACTCTTCTTCAGGGTAGAAAAAAGAATGTTTAGGGTAACAGCCATCGGCATCTTTGAATTTTTTTGCTACAGCAGGGTATTCTTTGTGCCACCTTTCTACACGCTCACACTCCTGCTCATAAGAGATGTCTTTACCCCACATCGGTTCATAATGATCGACAAAACAAAACATAATGTGCTTTGTTCCTTTTGCTTGAGGGGAGGCACTGAATTTTCGTTTGAGAAAATAGCCTAACCAGAGGTCCATATGCTTTTTCTTGATTATCAGCATAATGGCGCATACAAAAACCAGTGTTAAAATGAACAATGTGAATAGCATATTATTTTTATTCCTTTAATAACTTTGTTTAATGATTTTGTTTAATGACTAAATCAAAGATAAAAGTTGTTGGGCGTTATGTTTCCATTGACGCTCTGTTTCAATATATTGACGAGCATTTAAGCCCACTTGTTTTTGTTCGGCTTTATTTGCCGATAATGCTAAGGTTTTTTCAATACATACATCGCGGTTATTTGCTGGAAATAACCAACTGGTTTCATTATCTTTAACCACTTCAGATATTGGAGTGAAGTCTGGTGCTACCATACCTTTTGCCATCGCCATAAATTCAAATAACTTCATTGGAGAACCGTAATTGTTTGAATCGGGAAGTATTCCAAAGTCCATTGCTGATAAGTAGGTACTTACTTCATCATGGTTAACTCTTCCTGTTAAAATAACTTGATCTTCCACTTTTGACTTTGCAATTCGATCTTTTATTGGCTGATAACTTACCCCATCACCAATAAGTAACAGTACGATCTCTGGGTTGTCTTTGAGTTTGTCAGCAATCATATCAACAAACCAGTCGATGCCGTGCCAGTGCACAAAAGCCCCGACATAACCGATGACAACTTTATCATCAATATTGAGTTTTTGGCGTAAAGCGAGCGCTTTTTCATCATCTAAAATAAAGGCATCTAAGTCTGCGGCATTTGGAGAAACTACCGAAGGGGCTATTTCACCAAATTCTTGTTTAGCTATCCGTTGAAACTCGCTTGAAATGAATACTAAACCGGTGGCATTTTTAAATATCCAGCGCTCAAATTTTTTCGCAAGGCTAATAAAGTGTAATTTACGGACACGGTGCACTAAGCAGGAATCGTTAATCTCCAAAACAATAGGCATGTTATTTTTCTTAGCCCACCAAACAGAAATAAATAAAAATAATGAATAGCGCTCATAAATCATTTCAGCTTTAGCTTCTTTTACCGCTTTTTTTAGGCGGAAAAGGGAAATTAAATTAAAGGCGACTTCAATTAATTCAAATACAAATTCCGGCGTATATTTAGTTAAGTTGGCTAATGAAGCTAACAAGCTTGTTTTTTGTGCTGGCTTTTGTTGTTCTTTAAGGGGCAGAGACACACTATTTTTAGCGTTGTTGTCGCTTGGAAGTTCTTCTTCTGGTTCTGCGCCAGGTAGGGATAAAATACTAACGTTATTACCTAAGTCGCGTAGCCCTTTTGTAACACCTCTTATATGAACGCCTTCTGCGCCTTTCCCTCGTGTTCTATGGTGAAATAGAATATTCATAAAATTGGTTTAGCCTCTAGCTTGTGTTTTTGACTCATACTAACAAAAGTTAATATTGAGTATAATAATCCATGTTATTACCATGTTAACAAATGTTAAGTAGGGAAAAAAATCAATTTGATTCAATTAGGTTAATTAATTGCTCTTTATTTTTCTGCCATGAAAATTGTTGGCTATGTTGCTTAATTTGATTGGTTTCCCAGCTTTGTTCAAATACGCTTTCTAGGGAAGTAGTAATTGCCTGTGTATTTTTAGCCGGAACAATTTTTCCACAAATTTTTTCATTAATAATCTCTGGAATACCACCAACATTCGTTGCAACAACAGGTACTCCGCAAGCCATAGCCTCAAGCAGAACATTTGGTACACCTTCATGGTAACTCGGCAAGGCGAGTATTTTACAGTGTTGGAGCCACTGTGGAACGAGATCATGGCTGATGTTACCAAGAAACTTAACGCTATCTGAAATATTAAGCTGTGCGGCTTTTTCTTTTAAGGTCGTCATCATAGCGCCATTCCCCACAAAAACTAATTGTAGGCTTGAGGGTAATGTGTGAGCGTTGGCAAAACCATCTAGCAACTCCATTACGCCTTTATCTAATTTTAAATTACCAATAAATAAAACATAATCATTTTCTAGTGGGCGACTGCATTGTTGTGAAAATTTTTCATGGTTAACGCCGTTGTAAATAACTTGAATTTTTTCTTTGTCGATACCAAGTGCGACCATTTTATTGGCTAACGCCTGTGAAACAGCCAGTATGCCGGTGGCATACTTACTCATGGCAACGACTTGTTTTGCTCTTGCCTTATTAAGGCATTGAATATCGATATCACTGCCGTGAACTTTGAAGAAAAATTTACAGGAAAACAATCGACTTAACCAATGGGCAGCTACCGCATCAGGAAAAGCCCAGCAGGCTAATATTTTTTGAGGTTTGTTATTTTTAAGCCAAAAACCAGAATGGAGCAGCATTGAGAAAAACATAAAGAAAGCATAAAAGCGTCGGCCAATTTTGGGCGTGAAAAAGTAGGGGAAATAGCGTTTACTTTCCGTTTGCACAATGGACTTTCTATTTCTGAACCATTCCATAAAAGCAACAGGGATTAAAAAAGTTAATTCATAATGATCATCGATCGCCTCAAATTGCTGGCGATTAAAAGTAGCGCGATTAGGCTCCCAGGGAAGAGGGTACAAATTTGTGATGATTAATAGCTTATCTTTATTAGACTTCACAAATGGTGACCTTATGTTTTCCTGTTTTTGTTAAAGGAATATCATCAACTTTCTCGATGTTGATAATTAAACTTCCTTTGCTGTACTTATTAACTTCTTCAAGTATGTTTTGTTCATTTTCATCGGAAAACTGCTCATTACAAACTAGCTTGATGGTGATACTCGCCAATTCTTTTTGAATAACTTGAAAACGCTCGATACCAACAAACTCTTTAAGCATATGTGGAAAAAGCTCTCCGGGAATTGTAGCTCCAGATGTGGTTTTTATAATATCTAACTTTCGGCCATCGACACTACTAATAATGGGTAAAGGGTTACTACAGGCACAAGCTTTGTGTTCAATCGTGGCTTTATCGCCATTAGCATAACGAATAAGTGGCATGCCGTAATTGTATAAGTCGGTAATGATTATATCGCCAGACTGACCTTTGAGTTGATTATTATTTTCATCAATAACCTCAATAACCAAATGATCATTATTAATATGTAGAGACTTTTCTTGTTGGCATTCTGCAGCGATTAACATGAATTCTCTGCAGCCAAAAGTATTATAAACGGACGCATTAAAAGCTTTTTCAATAACCTCTCTTTGAAAGTCATGTAATTGTTCGGCGCCAGTTAAAATGGCGTTAGGCGATGTAACTTGGCAGTTATTGGCTAAAATATAACGTGATAGTTCATAAAGAGGATTAACATAGGAAACAATAGCATCCGCTTTATAATTATTAATATCATTAATATATTCCATCATGTTGTCTTTGTTCATCGCAAAAGAATTGAGCATCTTGCGATGATAAAAGTTATGGTAAAGCGCATTTTTGAGTGACTTTGCTTGGCTGGGATTGCCTAAATCGGCGCCCCATAAATAGAGCGTTTTAACCCCTAACCCAGCACCCAACCAGCCATACCCTCGCCACATAATAGCTTCTCGTCGTGTATTGCTTTCTAGGTCAAGCTCAAAAGTAAAGGGTTGCCCTGTCGAGCCCCCCGTTGATTTTTTAACATTGTTAGGGTGTAGTTTGCTGACAAACTCTTGATAGTGATTACGAATATCACTTTTTGTGGTAATAGGTAATTGATAAAAGTCATTTATCGACTTTATATCAAGGTAAGAATTGATGCCTTCACTTTTCCAAACCTTTTGATAGTACGATGTATTTTCATAAGCGTGTTTTAATAGTTTCTGTAATTCTTGCCATTGCCAAGCCTCCAATTGCTCCTTAGACCAACTTAAATGTTTCTGATACTCATATAGATGAGGAATAAGACCTTTGCCTTTTATTTTGTCGTAAAAAGGCATTATTACGTGTCTAAATAGCGGGGTATAAAAGTCCATATTATTCACTTAAGTTGTTTTTAAGAAAGGGAGTTTGCTGCCAATAAAGTTAAATGATTTTCGCTTTAAATTTTTGTCAAATAAAACTAGCCAGTTAGCTAATAAAATAAAAGGAAAAATAACTATTCCACTTGCAACTAACATTAACCAGCTTTGCTCTAGATGTTGTATAATAAACTCTTTCCCCAAATAGCCAACGCTATAGGTAAGTAGTACCGATAAAATAAAAGCGCGAATAACAGGGAATATATTAAAGTCATTATATCGTTTTAGTTGTATTAAATTTAAAAGTACATCACTAATAAAAAAACCAATCGCCGTGCCAACTGCTATGCCAATAATACCCATGTATTGCGAAAAAATAATTGAACATAGTATATTTATTAAGGCCGAAAGTAAGTTCGCTGGAGCCAGAAGTTTATGATTAGCTTGAGCAAGAAGTACTCCCTTAACTGACCAACTTAAAGCCCGACAGAGAAAAGAAAAAACTAAAACATTCATCAGCAATATTGAATCAAAAAATTCATCTCCTACCCAAAGAAAAATGAACAGCCCGCCAAAAATAAGTAATGACTGATATAAAACGCTATACACAACAATATTAATTAATGATACTTCATTAAACATGGCTTCCATGTTTTCTTCTCTTGTCATCATTCTTGTAAACACGGGTTGGAAAATACCGCTAACGGATGAAGCGAAACCTTCAACTAAGGTACACAACCTATTCGCAATACTATAAATAGGAACTAAAGTAAGTTCGAATAATTTAGTGACTAGAATAGGATCTGATTTCGTACTTATTACGCGTGCAATACCACCAGCAATAACATGTTTTGAAAAGCTAAATAGTGACTTTAGCTCAAGAACACTGATGAAGTTTATTTTAAACTTCAATGGCGGGAATAGTTTTTTTGCATAAAAAACTTTTAAAACATTACTGGTTAAATCAGCAATTAATGTGGCAGCAACCGCACCCATAATTTGCATTTCGGGTATCAATAAAAAAACTAATAATGCTTTAAATATATTATTTAAAGTAGCAATGTTTGCATCGATATCATACCTAAGCATACCCGCAAAAAAACCGTTAAAGGCATTCATCAAAAAGTCCCAAATTACCTTTAATGCCAGCATCATAATTGCTGTGGTAAATGTTACAGAACTTGCTTCATTTACACCAAGCAGTGCTGGGTATTGAGCAAGTACTAACAGCCCTATTGCTGAAAGCCCACCCAAACTACCAAATAAAACAATACTGGTGGAAAATACCGTATTAATTTGTGTGGTATCTTTCTTTTCTAGCGCTATGGTTATATGTCGTTGAACGGCAGATGGGAACCCTAAGTCGACAACATTAAACCAGCCAAGTATTGATAAGGTTAACAACCACAAGCCATAATCATTATTACCCAGCGTATTTATAAAAAATGGCGTAAGCAGTAACGCAATAGTAACCATGATTATATTTTCTAATAATCGAAATACTGAACTGGTAAGTAGTTGCTTCTTCATTGTTTTCTCTTAAATTATGATGAGCAAGATTAAATGCCAACTTTCATGGCAAAGAAGACAATGACAATTATTACCCAAGCATACCAGATACTTTTATAAACCATCGCTCTAGAAAAAAGCTCTTTTAGTTCAGGCCTGATCTTGAGTACTCTAATATGACTTGCTGTTAATAACCCTAAAAATACGAATAACAGTAGGCTATAACTACGGCTAAGAAAGAATGCGGTTATCATAAAGCCTACCATGGAAAAAAATAATACTTTATTTATACGTAATTCATTCAAGTAATTCGTCTTAGTTTCTAGCGAATGCTCATCTCCATCTAAGCTTGGATATTTCTTTATTAAAAAGAAACTGGCTAGCATAGTAAGAATTAATGCTCCTCCCCACAGGGAATATCCTAAAATACCTAATTCGGCGGCAATGTGAATGTATGAATTGTGAGCAACCAGGCTATGCTCTTCAATAAAGTTACCCATTCCTATGCCAAATAATGGGTGACTGAGTAACAT
>Ga0105356_10005606_pt1 | contig 11893 bp, 6 predicted proteins | sample GOMGulsemesocosm_3_FD_83502 | JGI IMG/M metagenome (GOLD analysis project Ga0105356, IMG submission 83502) | Methane-oxidizing microbial communities from mesocosms in the Gulf of Mexico - GOM9D Gulf of Mexico | ecosystem: Environmental > Aquatic > Marine > Cold seeps | place: Gulf of Mexico...
TAGGTTTCTCTTCAGGATACAAAAACTTTGATATTTCTGTGTTTTTCCAAGGAGCAGGAAACTCTTCTTTTTGGATAGATACCGCCAGAACTGCACCTTTTGTTAATACAAAATTTGGCAATGACAGAGCAGATTTTTCAAGGTTTGAAACAACGAATCAATTGTTGAAAGTTTGGGCAGACAGTCATTGGTCTGAAGAAAATAAAGACTTATACGCCAAATGGCCAAGGTTATCAGCCAACAGTAATGTTATAGCTAACAATCAGGTTAGAAGTAGTTGGTTTATGCAAAACGGAGCTTTTGTAAGATTAAAAAGTGTAGAATTTGGGTATAGTCTTCCTGAAAGCTTTACTTCAAAATACCATCTAAGCAGGTTTAGATTTTACTTAAGTGGAACTAATTTACTAACATTTAGCAAATTTAAGTTATGGGATCCAGAATTAGCAGGAAACGGTCTAGGATATCCTAGTCAAAAAGTTTTCAATTTTGGTATCAATATATCTCTATAAAAAAATAATAAGATGAAAAAATTAAAATTTATAGTCGTACTTCTAGGAATTTCATTATTCTCTTGTGAGAAAGATTTTTTAGATTTAGTACCAGACAATGTACCTACCATAGACAATGCTTTTTCAAACAGAGCTTCTACTAAAAAAATGCTAGCTACCTGTTATTCCTATTTACCAAATAATGGCGATACCAATAGTGACGTATCATTATTATCAGGGGATGAACTTTCATATCCTCCTGTTTTTGATAACAGAGGTGCTGTAAGAATTTCAAAAGGATACCAAGATTCAAACTTTGCTTATTTAAATAAATGGTCAGGTACCGAAAGTTACTATGTAGCTATACGTAACTGTAATTTATTTTTAAGTAGAATTAATGAGGTACCAGATATTCAAGAATACGAACGAGAAATTTGGACTTCAGAAGTAACGTTTTTAAAGGCCTATTATCATTTTTTATTAGTTCAAATGTATGGACCAATAGTTATCAATGATACAAATTTACCTATTTCTTCAAGCGCAGAAGAACTTGCAAGGGATAGAAATAAAATTGATGAAATATTTCCTTATATAATTGGCTTAATAGATGAAGCAAAAGAATTTCTTCCTGAAGTGACTCAAGAAGATGAGTTTGGAAGGGTTACACAATCAATTGCTCTTGCAATAAAAGCTAGAGTAGCAATGACCTATGCAAGTCCAATGTTTAATGGAAATCCAATATATACAGAATTTGTAAATACCAAAGGAGAAAATTATTTTCCTACAACATTCGATAAAGAAAAATGGGCAGATGCAGCTAAAGCTTGTAAAAATGCAATAGATACTTGTATGCAAGCTGGCTTACGATTACATCAGACATCTGACTACAAACAGAGAGCACCTCAAGCCGATATTACCTTATTAAAAGCAGGTTTAAGAGGACGTGTTACTGATCCTTTTACTTTTGAATTAATTTGGGGAATACCTCAAACAGCATTCGGACCTTCTCAAAGTGAATCTATGCCAAAATTATTTAGACATCAAGGAGGAAATCCTGTTGCATCTAGACGTGGTGTTAACCTAAGAATTGCTGAACAATTTTATTCTAACAATGGTGTTCCAATTAATGAGGATATAACGTATGACTACGCCAATAGATACAAATTAAAAACAGCAACCCAAGCAGATCAATATTATGTAGAACCTAATGAAACTACAGTTAGACTTCATTTTAATAGAGAACCTAGATTTTATGCTGATATCTCTTTTGATAGAGGTACTTGGTTTGGAAACGGTAAAGAAAGAACAGATGAAGCTTGGTATTACAGAGGTAGAAGTGGTGAATATGGAGCAAAAACTGAATTGGCCAATTATTCACCTACAGGATACTTTCCAAAAAAATTGGTGAATATAAAAACTACAGTAAGTAATAATTTATCATTTGGACAAACCAGGTATGCATTTCCTATTATCCGAATGACGGATTTGTATTTATACTATGCCGAAGCTTTAAATGAAAGTGAAGGTCCTTCAGCAGAAGTATATGAAAACATAGATATTATTAGAGAAAGAGCTGGTTTAAACGGAGTTGTTGACAGCTGGACTAATTTTTCCATCACCCCAAATAAACCTGACACGCAAGACGGTCTTCGTAAAATTATACAACAAGAAAGATTGATCGAAATGGCTTTTGAAGGAAATCGTTTTTGGGATTTAAGGCGTTGGTTGTTAGCAAAAGATGTACTAAACAAACCTATCAAAGGATGGAATGTATTGGGTGAATCCAATACAGGAGAAGCTGAAGTATTCTATCAGTTAAAAACACTAAACCTAGACAAGTTTTCAAGGTTTGAAGAGAAAGATTACTTATGGCCTATTAGTAAAAATGAAATAATAAACATTTCTACTTTAATTCAAAATCCAGGATGGGAATAAATACATTAATTCAAAACATATATATTATGATACGAAAATTAAAATATACATTATTATTATTTCTTACTCTCGTAGTAAGTTGTGATGAATATGAAGTCAAACCATATACTAATGATGGTGTTGCTCCAGATGACGTTTCTAACATCGTTATAACTCCAGCAAATGGAGGTTTGGATATCAAATTTGATTTACCTCCTTCGAAAGATGTATTGTTTGTTGAAGCATTTTATTCTAACAACAAAGGTGAAAGAGTCAGTACAAGAACCTCAGCATTCAACAATACTTTAAAAATTGAAGGGTTTGGAGATATTAGCGAAAAAACTATCGAAATTTTTACGGTTGATAGAGGTGAAAACAGATCCAAAGGTGTTACTAAAAAAGCAACACCCTTAACACCTATAGTTGATTTGGCTGCAGAATCAGCTGAAATAGCAGTAGGGTTTGGAGGTGCAAAATATTCTTGGATCAATGAAACAGAAGTACCACTTGTTATCGAAATACATGGAGAAAATGACAAAGGTGAATTGGTACTTGTAAATCAAATATATTCTAAATTTTTAGAAGATAAATATTCTTTAAGAGGCTATACTTCAACTCCTCATAAATTTGCTATAAGAATAAAAGATAGATACGATAATAAATCTGACTTTATTTATCCTAATACACCTAACAAAACACTTACTCCTTTGTTAGAAAGTAGATTAGACAAAAAAATAATGGAAGTTGTACAATTAGATAATGATGCTTTTTGGGGAGCATGGCAGTTTAATATAAACAATGTTATTGATGATAATTTAAGTGAAGGTAACATGATTCATACTTGGGATGATGTTGAAAGACCAACATTATTAACTATTGATTTAGGACAAGAAGTAGGATTAAGTCGATTTACTTTATACCAAAGATCAGGAACTTGGGGTTGGAGACATGGGAATCCTAAAGACTATACAATTTATGGATCGCTAACAGAACCTTCTCAAGATGGAAATTTAGATAATTGGATTAAATTAAGAGAATGTCATTCAATTAAACCATCTGGATTACCAGTAGGAACACAATCGGATGATGACAGACAAAAAATTCTTATAGGTGAAGAGTGGGAATTTGAAGAAACTATAAAAATTAGATATTTCAGAATAGCAGTTCATAAAACTTGGGGGGATAAAAGAGCTGCCCATATTAGAGAACTTACCTTTTGGGGAAGTATTAACTAAACACTATTTTAGACATGAAAATTTATATAAAATCTATAAAACAAGTATTATTATTGCTTTTAGTGGTTACCATTACTTCTTGTGAAGATACCGATGAAAACCATAAAGAATATTTAGAAGCTGGAGAAATTCTTTATACAACAAAACCAACATTAGTTGATGTTTTTGTAGGTAACGGACGAATACAATTAAAACCAGAATTAAAAAATGCATTTCCTGTTAAAGACATTATCGTTTATTGGAACAAAGGAGCGGATAGCAAAGTATTTCCTTTTACCAAAACTTCTGATGAAGTAGATGCACCTAATTTAATTATATCTGGTTTGGAAGAAAAAACCTACCTAATGGATCTATATACAAGAGATAGTGAAGGTAATAAATCTCTTAAAATTAGTTCTTATGCTACTTCTTATGGTGAAGAGTATAGATCAGAATTAACAGCAAGACCTTTCAAATCTTTTGTTTTTAATGGTGTAGATGGTTTAATTACATGGTCTGCAAGTGATGATTTAGAAAGAGGTTCTAACTTAGAATTCACAAATTTAGCTGGCGATTTAGTAGAACTAACAATTCCACAAAATGAAGCTACAACATCACTGGTTAACTTGGATGTAAACAACCCAGTAACATATACATCTCTTTTTGTACCTACAGGATTTGATGATATAAAAGAATGGGAAACTTCTATTGATAAATTCCCATCTGATTCTAAAGGAATAGAAATACCTGCTAACTTAAAAACTGTTTTAGCAACTATAACAACAACACCAATCAATGAAGGAATTCAAGTCAATTGGACAAATGCTGATAATTCTGATATTAATATCAGTGTTGATTACACAATTGCTGGTGATGCTCATAACAAAACACTTGAAAACTCAGTACTTGAAGATGGTAAATTATGGATTCAAGGCCTTGAAGATGGAGCGCAAGATATAACAATAACTATATTCAATCAATCTGGTAGTGGTTTTGGTAACACTTATAATATTACTCCAACACCTATAAATTACTTAGATAGAAGTGTAATAAGTATAGTAAATTTACCAACAGATGCTGCTGGTTCTGCTTATGGTGGTTCTTTTACTAATCTTTTTGATGACAATTTAGATAACTGGTACCATACAACTGGTTCTAACAATGATAAATTGAAACATCATTTTACAATGGATTTACAAAATGAAACTGTATTGACTAAGTTTAGAGTTTATCCTAGACTTGCATGTTGTCAAGATCGTAATCCAAGTAGATTCCAACTTTGGGGTAGAGTCAATTTAGATGGTGATGCTGAAACAACTTTAGAATCCGGTGATGCTGGTTGGGATGCAGAAGCTACTAGTAAAGGTTGGATATTATTGTTGGATGAAGAACCTGGTAGTAGTTTTAATGGATCTAATAAACCTTGGACAGCTTATGTACCAGATAATGTACCGGTTAGATATGTTAGGTTTAGATTTATTTCTGCTTTTGGTTCAAACCCTAATGAAACTGCTTTAGCTGAATTTGAATTTTGGAAAAATTAAATTTCTAAATTTAAATAATGATAAATAACTAAATAAAGAGCTGGAAAATAACCTATTCCAGCTTTTTATGTTTTAAAAACTGTGTAATTATTTAAAATAAAAAATATGTCTTTATTTAAAATAAAATTTCACTTCATTTTTATTGTTTCAATAATTTTTTATTCGTGTAATAAAAAAAGAAACTTACACCCTAAAGAAATATTAGGTGGGTTTGAACTTTTATCAGAAAATCAAACTGGTATTAATTTCAATAATAAAATTGAAGAAAATGATAGTATCAATCAGTTTACATTTATGCAAATATTTAATGGTGCAGGTGTAGGTATAGGTGATATTAACAATGATGGTTTGGTTGATATCTATTTTTGTGGAAATCAAGTTGAAGATCGTTTGTATTTAAATAAAGGCAATTTTAAATTCGAAGATATCAGTATTTCTTCTAAAATTAACCTGTTTCCTGGTTGGTCTAATGGGGTAACAATGGCAGATGTGAATTCTGATGGATTCTTAGATATTTACGTATCAAGATCTGGTATGTCACTAGGTTTAAAAGAAAAACAAAACCGGTTATTCATAAATAATCAAGACAATACATTTACAGAATCCTCTAAAAAATATGGATTGGCAGATTACGGCTTTTCAACCCAAGCCGTTTTTGTAGATATTGATAATGACAATGATTTGGACATGTATCAGGTAAATCAATTACCCGATCCTAGATTATTTAAAACAGAAAGAATCTCTAAAAAAAAATACCGCTATTACCACGATCAATTGTATGAAAATAACGGTGGTACTTTTATAAAAATATCTAAAAAAGCGGGCATCGGTGATTTAACTCACGGACTTAATGTGAGTGCTTCTGACTTCAATAATGATGGCTTTATAGATTTTTATATAACCAATGATTATGATGAACCCGATGCACTATACATAAATAATGGGGACAATACTTTTAAAAATAACATTCATAAAAATTTAAAACATATTTCATGGTTTAGTATGGGTTCTGATGCAGCAGATATTAATAATGATGGCCTTACAGATCTTATTACATTAGACATGGCTTCTGACGATCATTTTAGATCCAAAACAAATATGGGATCCATGAATACTAAACAATTCAATGCTTTGGTCAATGATGGTAAACATTACCAATACATGGCAAATACACTACAAATAAACACTTCTAACGCACAGTTTTCAGACATAGGTTCTATTGCTAGCATTAGAGGTACCGATTGGAGCTGGGCTCCTTTATTTGCCGATTTAGACAATGATGGTTTGAAAGATATTGTTATCACCAATGGTATCAAAAAAGATATTAGAAATAACGATTATGTTCAAAGAACAAGAAATTCATTAAAAAGTGGCTCAAGAGATTATTTAAAAATAGGAAGTACGGCACCTTCTATTCCAATACCCAATTGCATTTTTAAAAATAATGGAAACTATAATTTTGAAAATACAACGTCAGAATGGAAATTTGATACACCTAGTTTTTCAAATGGAATGGCTTATGCAGATTTAGATAATGATGGTGATTTAGATATTGTAACCAATAATGTAGATTCTGCTGCCTTTGTTTATGAAAATAAAGCAACAGGTAATTATTTAAAAATAAATTTTAAAGGACCAAAAAACAACAAATTCGGATATGGAACCAAAGTTATTCTTAAACAAAATAAATCTACTCAGCTAGCAGAAAATATAGTTACAAGAGGTTATTTTTCTTCTGTGGCTCCAGGAATATTTTTTGGTATTGCCAAAAATACTAGTATTGAAGAACTCCAAATAATTTGGCCAGATAATAAAATTCAAACATTAAAAAACATACCTGCAAATAAAACTATTACTGCAACATATACCGAGGCTAAAATTAATACCAAAACTGTTACTGAAAATAAAACACTGTTCTCTTCACGAAATCCCAATAAAATTGGAATCAATTTTAAACACCAAGAAAATAATTTTGATGATTTTAAAGAACAAATACTATTGCCTCATAAACTTTCACAAAACGGTCCATTTACTACTATCGGAGATGTTAATAACGATGGAATGGAAGATTTTTATATTGGTGGTGCATCTAAACAATCAGGCGCTTTATACCTTCAAAATAAAAACGGTTCATTTATCGAAACTATAAATCAACCTTGGGGAAAAGATGAAATTTTTGAAGACTTAGGAAGTATCTTTATTGATGTTGATAATGATAACGATCTAGATTTATACGTTTGCAGTGGTGGAAATGAATTTCCTAAAAACTCCAAATTATTACAAGACAGATTGTACCTAAATAATGGAAGTGGTCAATTTACTAAAAGTAACAATCAAATTCCAACATTTTACACAAGTACCCAAACCATAAAAAAAGCAGACATTGATAATGATGGAGATGAAGATTTATTTATTGGTGGCAGACTTATTCCTGGAAAATATCCATACCCAGCTAGCAGTCATATATTAATAAACGAAAATGGATTTTTTAAAGATAAAACTACGCTACTTGCGCCGTTTTTAAATAAATGTGGACTTGTTACTGATGCTGTTTTTTCTGACTATGATAATGATGGTGATAAAGATCTATTACTAGTGGGGGAATGGATGCCTATAACTGTTTTAGAAAATAATAAAGGAGCATTTATTGACAATACCAAAAAATTCGACTTAGAAAAAAGCAATGGAATTTGGTGGTCTATAACGGCTAATGATATTGACAATGATGGTGATGAAGATTATATAATTGGTAATCTCGGAAAAAACTCAAAATTTAAAGCGAGTAAAGAAAAGCCTTTTAAAATAGTAGCAAACGATTTTGACAACAACGGTACCAATGATGTAATTCTTGCTAAAATATATAAAAACAATTATGTACCTGTAAGAGGTAAAGAATGTACAAATGAACAAATGCCTTTTGTAAATAAAAAGTTTAAAAATTACAACAGTTTTGCTTCTTCTAAACTTCAAGATATTTTACCCGAAGAAACTTTTAAAGATGCCATACAATATGAAATAAATGCGTTTGAGAGTATTATACTACTAAATGAAAACGGAAAATTTATACAAAAAAAATTACCTGTTGAAGCACAAATTTCTACTATAAAATCTTCTCTAGTATTAGATATTAATAAAGATGGTTTTAAAGATATTCTTGTCTTTGGAAATCATTTTCCAACAGAAGTAGAAACCGTAAGATATGATGCCTCTATTGGCTTGTTAATGCAAGGTGATGGTAAAGGAAATTTTGAAGCAATAGCTTCTAAAAAAAGTGGCATAAACTTACCATATGACAGCAGAGATGCGAAACTCATTAAAACGAATAACAATAAAAAAATGATCTTAATTTCTAATAATAATGATCAACCTTCAATTTTAATATTTTAACAAATATGAATTCACTTTTTGAAAATTTAATTCAAATTATTCATGGATTTACTTAATCTTTATGAAGCCGCGTATATATCTGAATTCACTAAATTTTATTCAAAATATATTTAATAAAAAAATTAAACATTTAAAATACATAACTTTAAAAATCATAATAATGAAAAAGAAATTTTTATTTGGAGCTGTTTTTGCAATGCTTCTTTCGTTTACTACAATAAATAATAAAAACTCAAATAATACCAATACTTCAATTTTTGCAAAAACTACTGCAGAAGCATTTGCTTATGAAAGATGTACAGGGACTACATACCCTGGAGGTGGAACCGGTCTTTATCAACAATTTACATTTCCTGCAGAAGGTCCTTTTCCTGCACAAAGTGTTTGGCTAGGGCTTGAACATACAACCACCCTTAAAGCCGGAATATATGAATTTGATGAATTGGTTGTTAATACCATGAGTCACATTGGTGGAAATGTTTACACAACCACTGTAACCGGTCCTATACATGGTACTTTTAAATTTACTTTTAAATTTAATGTAAATCCTACCGGCTATGATACTATAGCATGGTATGACATATGTAAAATTAATTAAAAAATTAAGGGACAAGAGCCTTGATGTCTTATATCCTCGGGGCTCTTTTTATCTTAAATAAAAAACAAATAATCCAAAAAAATATTTGGTTTGAAAAAATTTAAAATAAATGAAAAAGGAGAAACTAGAACCTTGAAATGTATTTTATTCAAGGTTCTTTTTATTATATCTAACTTATCAAACTAAAATCTAAGTGTTTTCTATCTAAATCTGTATTTTTTACTTTCACAGTAACTTCATCTCCAAGCTGGTACATGTTATGAGTAGATTGACCTACCAGTGCGTATTGTTTTTCATCAAAAATATAATAATCGTCTTTTATATCTCTGGTTCTTACCATTCCTTCACATTTATTTTCAATAATTTCTACATAAATACCCCATTCCGTAACACCAGAAATCACTCCTAAAAACTCTGCATCTTGGTGATCTTGCATGTATTTAATTTGCATGTATTTTATAGAATCTCTTTCTGCTTTGGTTGCCAAATATTCCATTTCTGAAGAATGCTTGCACTTCTCTTCATATTCTTCTTCTTTTGGAGATTTACCACCATCCAAATAATGTTGTAACAAACGATGCGCCATCACATCAGGATAACGACGTATTGGAGAAGTAAAATGAGAATAATACTCAAAAGCCAATCCATAATGACCAATATTTTTAGTAGTATATTCTGCTTTACTCATAGATCGAATGGCCAAAGTTTCAATCATATTTGATTCCCCTTTTCCATGAACATCTTCTAATAATTTATTCAAACTATCAGAGGTAGATTGTCTGGATTTCAAATCTATACTGTACCCAAATTTATGAATGATTCCCTGTAAGGCAGTCAATTTATCTACATTTGGTTCGTCATGAACACGGTATACAAACGTATTGTTTGAAGGTCTTCCTGCTTTTTTTCCAACAAATTCAGAAACTTTTCTATTTGCCAAAAGCATAAATTCTTCAATCAATTTGTTAGCATCTTTCGATTCTTTAAAGAAAACTCCTAAAGGATTTGCTTCTTCATCTAAATCAAACTTCACTTCTACTCTGTCAAAAGTAATTGCGCCGTCTTTTAAACGTTTCTTACGCATTATCTTTGCCAAAGTATCCATCTTTAACACAGCATTTACAATATCTTCTGAAACCTCATAAGAATTGTCCTGAATAGAAATTTCTTCCGGAATTGTGATTTTTGTATTTTCAACTCCATCTTCAATAACTACTTGTGCTTCTTCATATGCGAAACGTTGGTCGGAATATGTAACCGTTCTACCATACCAATCATTTACAATTTGTGCTTTTTCATTTATTTCAAAAACAGCAGAAAAAGTTAATTTTTCTTCATGTGGACGTAAAGAACAAACACCGTTAGATAATTTTTCTGGTAACATAGGTACTACCCTATCAACCAAATAAACAGAAGTAGCTCTGTTATAGGCTTCTTTTTCCATTTCAGAATCTAAGGCTATATAATGCGATACGTCTGCAATATGAATTCCTATTTCATAATTTCCATTTTCTAAGACTGTATAAGACAATGCATCGTCAAAATCTTTTGCATCTTTAGGATCAATTGTAAAAGTCAAATCGCCACGCATATCTCTACGTTTGGCTATTTCTTCTTTTGTAATTGTCGTATCCAATTCTTCTGCTTCCTTTTCTACATGTGCAGGAAATTCGTAAGGCAATCCATACTCTGCCAAAATACTATGAATCTCTGTATTGTGTTCTCCTGGTTTTCCTAAAACTTGTGTAATTTTTCCAAAAGGGTTTTTTGAATTTTCAGGCCAATCTGTTAGTGTTGCAATGACTTTATCTCCATCTTCAGCACCATCCAAATTGTCTTTTGATATGAAAATATCTGCATACATTTTATTATTATCTGGAACTACAAAACCAAAATTTTTGCTGACTTGCAATACACCAACAAAATCAGATTTTGCTCTTTCAATAATTTCTACAACATCTCCTTCTTTTTTAGAACTTCTGCGTTTGTCATAAACATACACTTTTACAGTGTCTTTATCCAATCCTCTATTTATATTAATGGAAGGTATAAATACATCGTTTTCAAAATCATCACAAATAAAATAAGCATTTCCAGTAGAAGTTAAATCTAAAGTACCTACATGGTAATTTTTATTCTCAACCAATATGTATTTTCCTCTGTCAACTTCTTCTATCTTTCCTTTTCCTTTTAATTCTTCTAACTTCTTTATTACCTGATTTTTGCCATTGGCGTCTGTCAAATTAATTTTAGCAGCTACTTGTTTGTAATTTACTATTTTAGTAGGATTTTGACTAAAAACTTTCAACACTTTACGTGTCAGGTCTTTGATTACATTTCCTTTCTTTTTATATATTTTTTTTCTCGTCATCTTATTATTTATAATTTATTAAAAGTACGGATAAAGTTGTTTTATAAAGATTACTGCGTATTAAAAGTTTGTAATCTTTTCTCTTCGGATGTGTAGAAGGGTTCAATTATTAGTATGATTGAACGAAATTATCCGTCTTTTTCTGAGTGCAAAGCTACATTATTTATTTTTAGTACCTTATTTAACACAAAAAACCTTGCAACTAGTAGTGCAAGGTTTATCTGTTAAATACAATTTACTACTACTTTTTTATAATTTTTTCTATCACTACCTTATTTCCTGAAACCAATTTTATCAAATAAATTCCGGCACTTAAACTAGACAAATCTATTTCTTTTCCTTTTGTTCTTAAAATTTCTCTTCCTTGAAGTGTAGAA
>Ga0105356_10005611_pt1 | contig 11886 bp, 8 predicted proteins | sample GOMGulsemesocosm_3_FD_83502 | JGI IMG/M metagenome (GOLD analysis project Ga0105356, IMG submission 83502) | Methane-oxidizing microbial communities from mesocosms in the Gulf of Mexico - GOM9D Gulf of Mexico | ecosystem: Environmental > Aquatic > Marine > Cold seeps | place: Gulf of Mexico...
CAGGCGACAACGTGAGTGTATCGGTTGAGTTGATCAACCCAATCGCGATGGAAGAAGGTCTACGTTTCGCAATCCGTGAAGGCGGGCGTACCGTTGGTGCTGGCGTTGTAGGTAAGATCACCAAGTAAATACTTGGTTGTAACCGCATATTGCGGTTGCATTATGAAAACGGGGGTGGCAGAATGCCGCTCCCGTTTTTTACGTTTAGGCGTAGAAAGCAGTGAAATATAGGTCAGTGGCTCAACTGGTAGAGCATCGGATTCCAAATCCGACGGTTGGGGGTTCAAGTCCCTCCTGACCTGCCATATTTTGGAAATGTTCGCTGGATAGCCAGCGAACAATTAAGAGGCAAGCGATATGACGGCAAATGCCGAACAAAAAAGCTCAGCACTAGATTATCTAATCTTGGTGTTGGCGTTAGCTGCGATAGTCGGCGGAATTTGGGCTTACTACTACTTTGTAGAGCAGTCTAATCTGTATGCGGTGGCTAGTGTGGTTGCGGCAATGATTGTTGCGCTTGCTCTTACTTATGTAACTAGCGTTGGAAAATTAGCCTGGGGCTATTTGCGAGCGTCGCGCACTGAGGTGCGCAAAGTCGTTTGGCCTACCCGCCAAGAAACTCTACAGACACTGATGTTGGTGGCTGTGTTCACTGGCGTTTTATCGTTGTTCCTGTTGGCTTGCGATATGCTGGCTGGCTGGGGAATAGAAAAGCTACTGGCTTAAGGAGCGAATATGCGTTGGTATGTGATACAAGCCTATTCAGGTTTTGAAGCTAAAGTTAAGGCTTATATGGAAGAGCGCATTGAGCGTCTGGGCATGCAGGATATGTTCGGCGAAATCTTGGTGCCTACCGAAGAAGTTGTTGAAATGCGCGATGGGCAGGAGCGTCGCTCCGAGCGCAAGTTTTTCCCTGGCTATGTATTGATTAGCATGGAAATGACAGATGATACTTGGCACCTGGTGAAGGATACGCCGAAGGTTCTAGGTTTTATTGGTGGCAAGGCAGATAAGCCGGCACCGATTACTGAAAAAGAAGCGCAGGCGATTATTAGTCGCGTGCAAGAAAGTGGCGATAAGCCTAAGCCTAAGTTCTTGTTTGAGCCGGGCGAGATGGTTCGCGTTACGGAAGGCCCATTTAACGACTTTAATGGAGTTGTTGAAGAAGTGGACTTTGATAAGAGCCGCCTAAAGGTTTCGGTAATGATCTTTGGTCGCTCGACCCCTGTTGAACTTGGCTTTGGTCAGGTAGAGAAGGGTTAATAGTTTTTTGAAGCGCGAGTGCCTTTGGTGCTCGCGGTTGTCTAACCGGGAAGCTGAAAGTGCATTGGCACAACTAAGTGTTTGACCCGCAATTGGAGAATGATCATGGCTAAAAAAATCCAAGCCTATATCAAGTTACAAGTTGCAGCTGGCGCTGCAAACCCTAGCCCGCCTGTTGGACCAGCTCTTGGTCAGCACGGTGTTAACATTATGGAATTCTGTAAGGCGTTTAACGCTAAGACGCAGAGTGTGGAAAAAGGCTTGCCTATTCCCGTCGTCATTACAGTTTACAATGATCGCAGCTTCACGTTTGTTACGAAGACACCTCCAGCATCTATCTTGTTGAAGAAGGCTGCGGGCGTTAAGAGCGGATCTGGTCGTCCTAATACGGACAAAGTGGGCAAGGTTACTCGCGCTCAGTTGGAAGAAATTGCCAATACGAAAGAACCTGATCTAAGTTCTAACGATCTTGATGCGGCTGTTAAAATTATTGCTGGTACTGCTCGCAGTATGGGCTTGGAAGTGGAGGGTTAATCATGGCTAAGCTTACTAAGCGCGCAAAGGCGATTGCCGAGAAAACTGAGTTTGGCAAAGTATACGCTGCCGATGAAGCATTTGCTTTGTTGTCTAGCCTGTCTACAACCAAGTTTAAAGAGTCTATCGACGTAGCTGTTAATCTGGGTGTTGATCCTCGTAAATCAGACCAAAACGTTCGTAGCTCTACCGTACTTCCAAAGGGTACTGGCCAGACTATCCGTGTTGCAGTATTTGCTCAAGGCGAGAATGCAGAGAAGGCAAAAGCTGCCGGCGCTGACATTGTTGGTTTTGAAGACCTAGCGGCAGAAATCAAAGGCGGCATGATGGACTTTGACGTAGTTGTTGCTACGCCAGACGCTATGCGTGTTGTTGGTCAGTTGGGTACGGTACTTGGTCCTCGTGGTCTTATGCCTAACCCTAAAGTGGGTACGGTAACGGCTGACGTAACGACTGCGGTAACGAATGCTAAAGCAGGTCAGGTGCGCTACCGCACAGACAAAGCTGGCATCATCCACTGCATCATCGGCAAGGCTGATTTTTCAGCTGCCGACTTGAAAGAAAACCTAGTAGCGTTGGTTGCTGACCTGAACAAGGCCAAGCCAGCATCTGCTAAGGGCGTATATCTGAAGCGCGTTACCGTGTCTTCTACTATGGGTCCTGGCTTGCAAGTAGACGTTAATTCGCTCTAACTAAAGCAAGCAGTTTATGCGGGTAGGCTGGAAGCATTGCTTTTAGCCTATTTGCATTAGGCGACGTACACGCAGTGTGTGTTGTCTAAGACCGTAGGTGTGAAAACTTAATCGTTCAACCGCTGAAGAGCGACTTGAGCGGCCTACGCAGACGGTCGCCCGGAAAGTTTGTATCTCCCTTGGGAAGCCATTGGATTTGTGAGCTTGAAAGGTATGCCGTAAGGCGACAAAGCTAGCAGTTTAGTTTTGTCATTTTGAGTAGCCGGGTGAGGTGTGAGAGCACCAATCCCGTTGTCGGAGAAGACGAATGGCTTTAACTCTTGCACAAAAGCAACAAGTTGTTACTGAAGTGTCCGAAGTTGCCGCCAATGCGCTCTCTATAGTTGCTGCGGAATATCACGGTCTTGAGGTAGAGCAAATTACAGCTCTACGTCGTGCGGCTAGTGAGAAAGGCGTTAGCTTGCGTGTTGTAAAAAACACACTAGCTAAGCGCGCCGTAGCAGGTACAGAGTTTGAATGCATGCAATCCGGCTTTGTTGGTCCTTTGATCCTAGCATTTTCTCAGGAAGATCTAGGTTCAGCAGCACGAGTCATGAAAGACTTCGCTAAGGACAATGAAGCGCTACAAGTGAAGATGGTAGCAGTAGGTGGCGAATTATTCGGCGCTGAAAGCTTAGACCGTGTGGCGGCATTGCCGACTCGCGACGAAGCACTATCTCAGTTGTTGGGTACTATGCAAGCGCCTATCGCCAAGTTGGCTAGCACTCTTAACGAAGTGCCTACCAAGATTGCGCGTGTATTGGCAGCAGTGAAAGACGCGAAAGACGCGGCTTAAGCTTTAATATTTTTTGTTTTATAACCTTTTAAGTTTTGGAGATTCCCATGGCTGTAACTAAAGATGAGATCCTAGAAGCAATCGCTACAATGTCTGTAATGGACGTTGTTGAGCTAATCGCTGATATGGAAGAGAAGTTCGGTGTAACTGCAGCAGCAGCAGCACCAGTAATGATGGCAGCTGGCGGCGACGCTGGCGGCGCAGCAGAAGCTCAAACTGAGTTTGACGTTGTAATGACTAGCTTTGGTGCTAACAAAGTATCAGTAATTAAGGCTGTCCGCGCTATCACAGGTCTTGGCCTGAAAGAAGCTAAGACTATGGTCGAAAGCTGCCCAGCTAGCGTTAAAGAAGGCGTTGACCAGGCAGAAGCTGACGACGTTAAGAAGCAGCTTGAAGAAGCTGGCGCTGAAGTTGAGATCAAGTAATAATTCTGAATTGATTTCAGAGCTACTTACTACTCAGCTCGCGGCATAGCATTAGCTATACCGCACGGCTAGTACTCCTATAAGGAGTGCTGGCCTTTTCCCGTTTTAAATATTCGGGTGTATTTACAAATACCGCTATGCGGATAGTCTGGCATGGCGCTATTTGTGAATACATCCCCCAAGTGAAAGAGGAACACTGATGGCCTACACATTCACTGAGAAAAAGCGCATACGTAAAGATTTTGGTAAACGTCCTGCAGTACTGGACATTCCATTTTTGCTACAGACTCAACTAGAGTCATATCGTGGATTCTTACAATTAGACAAGAAAATTGACGATCGAAAAGAGAGCGGCTTACACGCAGCTTTCAGTTCAGTGTTTCCTATTATCAGCTACTCGGGCCATGTCAGCCTAGAGTACGTGACTTACCGCTTAGGTGAGCCAGGCTTTGATGTGCGCGAGTGTAAAGTTCGCGGACTGACTTACTCTGCTCCACTGCGTGTAAATGTGCGCTTGGTTATCCGCGATAGAGATAACCAGGAAAAAATCAAGGAAGTGAAGGAGCAGGAAGTCTACATGGGTGAAATGCCTTTGATGACGGATACCGGCACCTTCGTAATCAACGGAACTGAGCGCGTTATCGTATCTCAGCTACACCGCTCTCCTGGTGTGTTCTTTGATCATGATAAAGGCAAGACTCACTCTTCTGGTAAGTTGTTGTTCTCTGCACGTGTAATCCCTTACCGTGGTTCTTGGTTGGACTTTGAGTTCGATCCAAAAGACTGCCTATTTGTACGTATCGATCGCCGTCGTAAACTACCGGCATCTATCTTGTTGCGCTCACTGGGCTACAGCAATATTGATATGCTGGATATGTTCTTTGACAAGCACGATCTGCATACACAAGACGAAGGCTTCCAGCTTGAGCTGGTACCTGAGCGTTTGCGTGGCGAAATTGCGGCCTTTGATATTAAGGCTGGCAAAAAAGTTATTGTTGAGACGGGGCGTCGTATCACGATGCGCCACATCCGCGAGCTTGAGAAAGCAGGCGTAGACAAGCTTGATGTTCCTGATGAGTGGGTAGTAGGCAAGCGCCTCGCACACGACATGGTTGACGCCAGCACGGGCGAGCTATTGATTGCTGCCAACGGCGAGCTAACCGAAGAGCGTTTAGAGCAAATCCGTGAGTTGGGTATTAAGGACTTTAAGGTTCTTTATACTAACGACTTGGATCGTGGTCCCTACATGTCTTCTACACTAGACATTGACCCCTCTACGACTGATCTAGAAGCACAGGTAGAAATCTACCGCATGATGCGTCCAGGCGAGCCGCCAACTAAGGATGCTGCACAGGGGCTATTTAAGAACTTGTTCTTCTCTTCGGACCGCTATGACTTATCTGCGGTTGGTCGTATGAAGTTTAACCGTCGCCTAGAGCGCGAAGGCGAAACCGGTTCTGGCACCCTAGATCACGATGATATTCTCGATGTAATGCGCGAAATCATCAACATCCGCAACGGTAACGGCCAGACTGATGATATCGATCACCTGGGTAACCGTCGTGTGCGCTGTGTTGGCGAGATGGCTGAAAACGCCTTCCGTGTTGGCCTTGTACGTGTTGAGCGTGCGGTTAAAGAGCGTTTGTCTCTAGTTGAGTCTGAAGGCCTAGTGCCTCAAGACATCATCAATGCCAAGCCAGTTTCTGCCGCGGTTAAAGAGTTCTTTGGCTCTAGCCAGCTGTCGCAGTTCATGGATCAAAACAACCCGCTTTCAGAAGTCACGCACAAGCGTCGTATTTCTGCCTTGGGCCCAGGCGGCCTAACGCGAGAGCGCGCAGGATTTGAAGTACGTGACGTACATGCCACTCACTACGGACGTGTATGTCCTATTGAGACTCCAGAGGGACCTAATATTGGTTTGATCAACTCTCTGGCACTGTATGCACAAACTAACAGCTATGGCTTCATTGAAACACCATATCGCCGTGTTGTTGATGGCAAGCCTACGGCTGATATCGACTACCTGTCGGCCATTGAGGAGAACCGCTATGTGATTGCACAGGCTAACTCTGATATTGACGATAAGGGTGTATTGTCGGGTGACTTGATCTCCTGTCGTCACATGAATGAATTCTCTCTGTCTACGCCAGATAAGATTCAGTACATGGACGTATCCCCACGTCAGATTGTATCGGTAGCCGCATCGTTGATTCCATTCTTGGAGCACGATGACGCCAACCGAGCGCTGATGGGATCAAACATGCAACGTCAGGCCGTGCCTACACTACGCGCTGATAAGCCCTTAGTGGGTACAGGCATGGAGCGCACCGTAGCAATGGACTCCGGCGCAGCGGTTAGAGCTACGCGTGGCGGTTTCATTGACTCGGTTGATGCTAGCCGTATTGTTGTTCGCGTTAACGACGACGAGACCATTGCGGGTGAGACCGGTGTAGATATTTACACCATGACTAAGTACACACGCTCCAACCAGAACACCTGTGTAAACCAGCGTCCACTGGTTAAGCCAGGCGATATAATCGCCCGCGGCGACACCTTGGCAGACGGCCCTTCAACTGACTTAGGTGAGTTGGCATTGGGTCAGAACATGCTAGTGGCGTTCATGCCTTGGAATGGTTACAACTACGAAGATTCCATCTTGATCTCTGAGCGTGTTGTTCAGGAAGATCGCTTCACCACAATTCACATTCTAGAGCAGACCTGTGTTGCGCGTGATACGAAGTTGGGGCCAGAGGAGATCTCTGCGGATATCCCTAACGTATCCGAGTCACTACTAAGCAAGCTAGACGAGTCTGGCATTGTTTACGTCGGTGCTGAAGTTAAGCCAGGCGACATCCTCGTCGGCAAGGTAACACCGAAGGGTGAGACCCAGTTGACACCAGAGGAGAAGCTACTGCGTGCCATCTTCGGCGAGAAAGCCTCTGACGTTAAGGATACTTCTTTGCGCACTGGCTCTGGTACTACGGGTACCGTTATCGACGTGCGAGTATTTACTCGCGACGGCGTCGAGAAAGATTCTCGTGCACTAGACATCGAAAAGACTGAGCTAGCTCAGGTTCGCAAAGACTTGAACGATCGCATGCGTATCATCGAAAACGATACTTACGCACGTGTTGAGAAGCTAGTGGTTGGCCAGATCGTGGACGGCGGCCCTATCGGTATCAAGAAAGGCGATAAGCTGACAGCTGAGCAGCTGAATGGTGTTGATCGCGACAAGTGGTTTGAAATCCGCCTGCGTGACGACACTGCTAGCCAGTCATTAGAGGCGCTGCAAAGCAGCCTGAATGACGAGCGCGAAGAAACTGAGCGTCGCTTCTTAGTTAAGAAAGAAAAGGTCACTGCCGGTGATGATTTAGCACCTGGCGTGCTGAAGATGGTTAAGGTTTACGTTGCCGTTAAGCGTCGCCTACAGCCCGGCGACAAGATGGCGGGTCGCCACGGTAACAAGGGTGTGATTTCACGCGTTGTGCCTGTGGAAGACATGCCTTACAGCGAAGACGGTCGTCCAGTAGACGTCGTCTTGAACCCACTCGGTGTTCCTTCGCGAATGAACGTTGGACAGGTTCTTGAGACGCACTTGGGTTGGGCTGCACGTGGCTTGGGCTACCGTATCGGCGACATGCTGGACGAGCAGTGCAAAGTTGCAGACATGCGCAAGTACTTGGATCAAATTTATAACCACCGCGACGAGAAAGTAGACCTGCAAGAGTTTACTGATACCGAAGTCTTCGCCATGGCAGAAAACCTGCGTGGCGGTGTACCAATGGGTACTCCAGTATTTGACGGTGCTTACGAGTCTGAAATCCGCCGCATGCTAGAGCTAGCGGGCTTGCCTGAGTCGGGTCAAACACGTTTGATCGACGGCCGTACTGGTGAGTTGTTTGAGCGTGAAACCACCGTCGGTTACATGTACATGTTGAAGTTGAACCACTTGGTTGACGACAAGATGCACGCCCGTTCTACGGGGCCTTACTCCCTAGTAACGCAGCAGCCTCTGGGTGGTAAAGCTCAGTTTGGTGGCCAGCGCTTCGGTGAGATGGAAGTATGGGCACTAGAAGCTTATGGTGCCGCACATACCCTACAAGAAATGTTGACAGTTAAGTCGGATGACGTGAATGGTCGTAACAAGCTCTACAAGAACATTGTAGACGGCGATCATCGCATGGAGCCCGGTATGCCTGAGTCCTTTAACGTACTACTCAAAGAGGTCCGTTCACTGGGTCTTAATATTGAGTTAGTAACTGACAAGTAAATAGGCGACTAGGAGAATACGATGAAAGATTTGCTAAACCTATTGAAGCAAAACGAAAGCAACGATGATTTTGATGCTATTCGAGTTGGCCTGTCTTCCCCTGACCTGATTCGTTCATGGTCTTATGGTGAAGTTAAGAAGCCAGAAACAATTAACTACCGCACCTTCAAGCCTGAGCGTGACGGCTTGTTCTGTGCCAAGATTTTTGGCCCTGTAAAAGACTACGAATGTCTTTGCGGCAAGTACAAGCGTCTTAAGCACCGCGGTGTTGTGTGTGAGAAGTGTGGCGTAGAAGTCACTATGTCTAAAGTTCGTCGTGACCGCATGGGTCACATCGAGCTAGCCGCGCCGGTTGCACACATTTGGTTCCTAAAGTCATTGCCTTCGCGCATTGGCTTATTGCTAGATCGCACTCTGCGTGAGATCGAGCGCGTACTGTATTACGAAGCATATATCGTTATTGATGCGGGCATGACGGCACTAGAGCCAGGCCAGTTGATGAACGACGAAATGTACTTCGAAGCTATCGAAGAGTACGGCGACGACTTTAAAGCAATCATGGGTGCAGAAGCGGTATTTGAGCTGCTGCGCGGACTGAACCTTGAAGAAGAGCGCTTGCAGCTGCGTGAAGACTTAGAAGCCACTAAGTCGGAAGCTAAGCTAAAGCGCTTCGGTAAGCGTTTGAAGCTAGTTGAGTCATTCCTTGAGTCGGGCAACAAGCCTGAGCACATGGTCTTAACTGTGCTGCCTGTACTGCCGCCAGACTTGCGACCTCTAGTACCTCTAGACGGCGGTCGTTTTGCGACCTCTGATCTTAACGACCTTTACCGTCGTGTGATCAACCGCAACAACCGTTTGAAGCGTCTACTTGAGCTAAATGCTCCTGACATCATCGTGCGCAACGAAAAGCGTATGTTGCAAGAGTCTGTTGACGCATTGCTAGACAACGGCCGTCGTGGCCGCGCCATCACTGGCTCTAACAAGCGTCCTTTGAAGTCACTGGCTGACATGATCAAAGGTAAGCAGGGTCGCTTCCGTCAAAACTTACTGGGTAAGCGAGTCGATTACTCGGGACGTTCAGTCATTGTTGTTGGACCTACACTGCGTCTACATCAGTGTGGCCTGCCTAAGAAGATGGCATTGGAGCTATTTAAGCCCTTCATCTTCAGCAAGCTACACCTGCGTGGCCTAGCCACTACGATTAAAGCGGCGAAGAAACTAGTTGAGCGCGAAGGCCCAGAAGTTTGGGATATCCTAGCTGAAGTAATTCACCAGCACCCAGTGATGTTGAACCGTGCACCTACCTTGCACCGCTTGGGCATCCAGGCCTTTGAGCCAGTACTGATTGAAGGTAAGGCGATTCAGCTTCACCCGCTAGTATGTGCAGCCTTTAACGCCGACTTTGACGGCGACCAAATGGCGGTACACGTACCACTATCTATGGAAGCACAGCTAGAAGCGCGTGCTTTGATGATGGCGTCAAACAACGTACTTTCACCGGCTAACGGTGAGCCGATCATCGTACCTTCACAGGATATCGTTCTAGGTCTGTACTACATGACGCGTAGCTCGATCAATGCAAAAGGCGAAGGCATGGTCTTCGCTGACGTAACCGAGGCCCGCCGTGCTTACGACAGTGGTCAGGTTGCATTGCAAGCGCTGGTTAAGTGTCGTATCAACGAAGTTGAAGTGGACGAAGACGGCAACCGCACTGAGAAGACGACTCGCTACGAGACGACAGTGGGTCGCGCCATTCTTTCTGAAATCATTCCCGAGGGCATTGCCTTTGAGACCTTGAATAAGAAGATGGGCAAGAAGCAAATTTCTAGCGTATTGAACGCGGCGTACCGCGTTGCTGGTTTGAAGGCCTCGGTCGTATTTGCTGACCAATTGATGTACATGGGCTATCACTATGCAACACGTTCAGGCGTGTCTATTGGTGTTAGAGACATGATGATTCCTGATTAGAAGAAGGAAATCATTGGTGCAGCTGAAGCTGAAGTAAGAGAAATTCAAAATCAGTACTCCTCGGGTCTAGTAACCCAGGGCGAGCGCTACAACAAGGTTGTCGATATTTGGTCGCACACCAACGACCAAGTCGCCAAGGCGATGATGGCTCGACTCGGTACTGAGAAAGTCACCAACGCAGACGGCAATGACGTAGAGCAGGAGTCATTCAACTCTATTTATATGATGGCCGACTCCGGCGCTCGTGGTTCACCTGCGCAGATTCGTCAGCTAGCGGGTATGCGAGGTCTGATGGCCAAGCCAGACGGCTCTATTATTGAGACGCCGATTACCGCCAACTTCCGTGAAGGTTTGAACGTACTACAGTACTTCATCTCTACACACGGAGCGCGTAAGGGTCTTGCGGATACGGCCTTGAAGACGGCTAACTCCGGTTACCTAACCCGTCGTTTGGTTGACGTAGCACAGGACTTGGTGGTTACCGAGGAAGACTGTGGTACGGAAGAAGGCATCATGATGACGCCTATCATTGAAGGCGGAGACGTGGTTGAGCCATTGCGCGAGCGAGTATTGGGTCGTGTTACGGCACAGCCTGTCTACGCACCAATGAGTGACGAAGTAGTAGTGGACGCTGGCATCATGTTAGACGAGAAGCTATGTGACCATCTAGAAGCCAACAGTGTCGACGAAGTGAAGGTTCGCTCTGCCATCAGCTGTGAAACACGCTACGGCATCTGTGTTAAGTGTTACGGACGTGACCTTGCTCGTGGCCACCTGATCAATCCTGGTGAAGCAGTCGGTGTCATCGGCGCCCAGTCCATTGGTGAGCCGGGTACACAGCTTACGATGCGTACTTTCCACATTGGTGGTGCAGCATCTCGAGCAGCAGCAGTGAACAGTATCGAAGTGAAGAACGCCGGTACTATTCGCCTACACAACTTGAAGACAGTGGCACACGCCAGTGGCAAACTAATCGCCGTATCTCGCTCGGGTGAGGTCGGTGTATTGGATAGCCACGGTCGTGAGCGCGAGCGCTACAGATTGCCATATGGTGCTGAATTAACCGCGGCTGACGGCGACGTAGTTGACTCAGGTCAGCGCGTAGCCAACTGGGATCCTCACACTCACCCAGTAATCACGGAAGTGGCCGGTACGGTACAGTTCTCCGACTTCATTGAAGGCGTGACCATTGACAACCAGACCGACGACATCACCGGTGTCGCAACATCGGTAGTGATCGACGCTAAGAAGCGTGGCTCTGCAGGTAAGGATCTTAAGCCTACGGTTCGTTTGGTAGACGCTAAAGGCGAGCTAGTAAACATTCCTGGCACCGATATTCCTGCCCAGTACAGCCTACCTGGCGAGGCGATCATCAGCTTGCAAGACGGCGTTGAAGTAGGCGTTGGTGATGTAATCGCGCGTATACCTCAGGCTTCCTCGAAGACTCGAGATATTACCGGTGGTCTACCACGTGTTGCCGACTTGTTCGAAGCGCGTAAGCCAAAAGAGCCTGCGATCTTGGCAACCAAGTCCGGCATCATCGGCTACGGCAAAGAGACCAAGGGTAAGGTTCGCTTAACTATCACTGAAGAAAACGGTGATGTGTACGAAGAGCTGATTCCAAAGTGGCGCAACATTAACGTGTTTGAAGGTGAGCACGTTGAGATGGGCGAAGAAGTTTGTGATGGAGAGTTAAACCCACACGACATCTTGCGTCTACGCGGCATCACTCGCTTGTCCGAGTACATGGTGCAAGAAATCCAAGACGTTTATCGTCTGCAGGGTGTAAAGATCAACGACAAGCACATCGAGGTGATCAGTCGCCAGATGTTGCGTAAGTGCTTGATCACCGATGCTGGCGATAGCTCCTTCTTGAAGGGCGAAGAGCCACAGCGCGCA
>Ga0105356_10005615_pt1 | contig 11879 bp, 14 predicted proteins | sample GOMGulsemesocosm_3_FD_83502 | JGI IMG/M metagenome (GOLD analysis project Ga0105356, IMG submission 83502) | Methane-oxidizing microbial communities from mesocosms in the Gulf of Mexico - GOM9D Gulf of Mexico | ecosystem: Environmental > Aquatic > Marine > Cold seeps | place: Gulf of Mexico...
CAGCTCGCAGCTATGTTTACCGAGCGGGAATCGAGTTCTACTGACAAACTAACTCGATAAAAATACTGGTACAGTTAGTGCTTTGGCCTATAGTACTAGGACGAACTTATGATAGTACTAGGACGAACTTATGATAGTACTAGGATAAACTAATTATAGTATTGGGATAAACACTAAGTGTTGACCCTCAGCGGCCTGTTGCTTTATTGTCCGTTCTAACTTGAGACAGTATTTAATATAGGTCTAACAGGAATTTAAAAGGTAAGTTATATGGCAACGAATACCGCAAAAAACGCTGATGATCCGATGTTGCAATGGGTAACATTTAGGCTGGACGGTGAAACTTACGGCATAAACGTAATGCAGGTTCAGGAGGTTTTACGCTATACGTCAATTGCCCCGGTACCCGGCGCCCCTTATTATGTATTGGGCATTATTAATTTACGCGGAAATGTTGTCACTGTTATCGATACACGCAATCGCTTTGGCTTGCAATCGGCAGAGGTGACGGAGCAGACACGTATAGTCATTATCGAAGCCGATTCGCACGTTATAGGTATTCTCGTCGATGCGGTGGCCGAGGTAGTTTACCTGCGTCAGTCTGAGATCGAAACAGCGCCCAATGTCGGCAACGATGAGAGCGCCAAATTTATTCAGGGTGTGTGCAATAAAAACAACGAACTGCTAATTTTGGTCGAGCTGGACAAGTTGCTCTCTGACCAGGAATGGAGTGAGATGGATGAATTTTAATCAGTCGCAGTGCGTTGCGCTCTGCTTAGTCGGAGGCCGGCAGTGACACTTGTGTGGTTGGCAATTGGGCTAGTAATGCTGTCAGTACTGATAAGCAGTTATGTAATGGTGACTCGCCAAACCCGACTCAGTGCCAGTCACAGCGAATTTGAGCGCCAGTTAGAACAGCTTAAAGAGGAGTTGTCAGTCGTTACTAATGCCGCGGTTGGTGTCGGTAAGCATTTGATTACAATAGAGAAAAAGCTTGTGCTCAGTATGGAGAAACAACAGCAATTGGAGCTGAGCGCGGCTGACTATTTACCCTATCAACAAGCTGTTGAATTGGTTGAAAAGGGAGCTAGCGTATCGCAGTTGGTGACCGATTGTGGCATTCCTGAGGCGGAAGCCAGCTTAATGGCGCTGCTCAAAACCAAGTCTAAGCGTCACGCCTCCGATTGAGCCCCGCACAGCCCCTGTGCCAGCGCATTTACGAACTGTGTTTTTAACTATTTCACCTTCGCGTCATGCACTTCCTTGCTTTTTTTCTGGTAATATAACTGCCCGTTTTAACGTGTAATTTAAGGTGGACACCGTGGCCGGTATCAAAATAGCATCGGAAGGCATCACAGCGCAGCAGTTGGTGCTGGACAATCTTAGTCAAATTACGCCGCGAGAACCGGCAACACAGCGCTCTATCGATGAGCTCAGAGCTACTATCAAGTCCCTGCTGGTGCGGGAAAACGCGGTCATTGTTGCGCATTATTACACCGACCCATTGATTCAGGCTATCGCCGAGGAGACTGGCGGCTGTGTATCAGACTCGTTGGAAATGGCGCGCTTTGGCCGCGACCATCCGGCCTCGACGCTAGTAGTCGCGGGGGTCAAATTTATGGGTGAAACAGCCAGTATTTTGTCGCCGGAAAAACGTATATTAATGCCCACCTTGGAAGCCACCTGTTCGCTGGATATCGGCTGTCCGGCCCAGGAATTTTCGGACTTCTGCGACAAGCACAGCGATCGCACTGTGGTGGTCTACGCTAATACCTCCGCCGCGGTTAAGGCCCGGGCTGACTGGGTGGTTACCTCGAGTATTGCCCTCAAAGTCGTTGAGCACCTCGATCAGCAGGGCGAAAAAATACTGTGGGCGCCAGACAAACATCTGGGCTCCTATGTGCAGCGGGAAACTGGCGCCGATGTATTGATGTGGGACGGAGCCTGTATCGTACACGAAGAGTTTAAAGCCAAGGCACTGTTGGATTTAAAGAAGGTATACCCCGATGCGGGTGTATTGGTACACCCGGAATCACCGCAACAGGTGGTTGAGCTGGCAGACTTTGTCGGTTCAACTTCACAGATAATCGGTGCCGCTGCGCAGTTGCCCAACAAGCAGTTTATCGTTGCTACCGATCAAGGTATATTTTACAAGCTGCAACAGAAAGTACCCGATAAAGAGTTTATTGTTGCACCGACAGCGGGTAGCGGTGCCAGCTGCCGCAGCTGTGCCATGTGCCCTTGGATGGCGATGAATGGACTCGACAATTTGGCTGCGGCCCTAGACCGTGGATCTAACGAAATAGCAGTTGATCGAGGCTTGGGCCTGCGGGCGATGAAGCCGCTGCAGCGCATGTTGCAATTTAACGGCAACTGATAGCGTTGCTCGCAGGGGCATTCGCCAGTTCTAAACGGTGATGGGGCTTGGCTGTTGACGCATTGATTTCGGGCCTTGATTGCGGACGGTAACCCCGCTAAGTTCGGCCCTTATCGTTGGCAGTACGCTTTTTATAGCTGTTGCATTGCTATCTTCAGTCTTTCAATTTCCTTAATTCTCTGCTCGATGATCGATGCGGTGTGGTGATTGTCTTTTACCAATGGCAGCGCGTAACCCAACTGTTTGCTCGCACGATCGAGAACGCCGTTCAATACGAAATATTCTGCGCGGGCTCGGTGCACACCCACTATATTACCAGCCAGACCGTGAGTTTCGGCCAACAGATACCACACGGCGGGATTGTTTGGTTTTATAGCACTGTGTTTTAGTAACACGGTTTCTGCTCGGTGGGCACGCCCCGCTTTTAGCAGTGCCGCAGCCAAGGTCATGGTGGTGGGGTGATTGTTGGGGTTGACCGCCAATAGTTTCTGCAATAAGTCGATTGCTTGATCGGTGGCGCCCGAATCAATATAAATCTGCGCCTGCGCTATTGCGTAAATAATTTGCTGCGGCGCGTCGTCGCGAAGCATTTCCACTATCTGCAGGGCCTGCTGATAATCGCCATTAGCCGTTAGCGCCAATACCATTGCGTAGTGATCGGCGTCGCTTGGTGATGCTCTGTTGGCTAGCCTAGAGCGGTAGCGGGCGACAGTCTCCTTGCTATTGTTCGAAAATGAGATTGCTACCCTGGCCTTTATTAGTTGGAACTGGGTCGAGTCGGTAATAATTTTTTTCTGCTGTTGTCGGGCGCGGTTGCGAGCATCACTTATTCGACTTTCTGTTACCGGGTGAGTCAATAAGAACTCCGGTGGCCTGTTGCCAGCATACCTGGCCGCTCGCTGCATTTTCTCAAACATGCCCGCGGCGCCATTGGGATCCATGTCAGCCCTTATCATATTTTGCATGCCAACGCGATCGGCCTCCTGTTCATTGAGTCGGCTATAGCGCAATTGGTTTTGTAGGCCCGCCGCCTGCACCGCAGTGATCGCCGCCATGCCGGCGTCGCCGCCGGCGGTCGCTGCGATGATGATGCCGGCTAGTAGGCCTGCCATATTGGGTATAGTGCTGCGCTGTTGTTCCTCAACCCGACGGGCAAAGTGACGCTGGCTGAGGTGGGCTAATTCATGGCTCAACACGGATGCTAGCTGCGCTTCGGTATCCGCCTGATGCAACAGACCATTGTGTAAGCCAATCACGCCGCCGGGTACGGCAAAAGCATTGATACTGGCATTGTTGACCACCACAATGTCAAGTCGGCGATCTTTTAACTCACTAAAACGCGCGAGTTCGTACACCAGATTCTCCACATAGTCCTGGATAATAGGGTCTGAGACTGTGTTTACCTGGCTGCGCAGTGATTTGAGAAAGGCCCGGCCCAAATCGTACTCCTGTTGTAAGGAGATGATACCGGCGCTGCTATTGCCCAGTTCTGGCAGCTTAATGCGCTCGTTCTCCAGCGCAGCTAGAGGCGTCGATAACAGGGCTGTGCACAGCACTAGAATACGGGTAAAGCTGTAGGTGTTAGGGGTAGTAATAAATGCCAAAACAGTTGAACCTTGCTATGAGTGGAGAGTTGGCGGAGCTCTAATCGAGGGTTCTGATTGAGAGCACTGGTCGAGGGCTCTAATCGAGAGCGCCGCAGGTAGTCACTGGAAAAACGCGAGGCGACGGCTAGATTGCCGCTGCTTCTGTGCCTTTGACAGGTGCGTCGACAGATAATTCTGTATTTATTGCACTTTTACCGGCTGATTACCAGTGCTAATTTTTACCGGCAGCGAGTGGCTGAGCTACTTGGCAATGTTGTATGCGCGCAGAAACTTGGGACTGGATAAGCATAACGCTATACTATAGACCGTGAAATAGTAACCGGTGTTAAGACCTATGTCAGTCGTTGTTAAAGAAATTCAAACCAGTGGAATGAGTTGCCCCATGCCTCTGCTAAAGGCGAAACAGGCCCTCAATAGTATCAACAGTGGCGAGCAAATTAGAGTGATCGCTACCGATCGCGGGTCCTGGCGCGATTTTAGTGTTTTTGCCGAACGCAGCGGTCATCGATTGGTCAAGGCGGTTGAGGAAGAGGGCGTATACAGTTACTGGCTGGAAAAAAAATAGTGCCATCTGCCTATCAGCGTTAAGTCAATTCCGAACAAGCAAGAAATTCGACCTACAGAACCAGGATTGACCTGATCTGTTAACTTATTGCCACAGCTATTGCGAGCAGTAGCGACCTATCGAGAAACAACATGTTTACAGTTTTAAAAAAATGGCTCAATCAAATTTTTGTCGAAGAAGAGTCCATTGTGCTGCTACTAATGATTATTAGTGGTCTGATTATTATCATCACCATGGGTACAGTGTTAGCTCCGGTGATTACCAGCATTATACTGGCCTTTATGATGCAGGGTTTAATTTTGCAGATGGTGGCGAGAAAAATCCCGTCCTGGCTGGCGGTCTCGATCGCATTTGTAGTGTTTGTTGGCAGTTTTTTTATGGCCATGTTGGTGGTGCTGCCGCTGGCCTGGAATCAAATGTCGACGCTGTTTGATGAATTGCCGGGCATGTTGTTGAAAGGCCAGCAATTGCTGCTGGTATTAACGGAACGCTATCCCAGTGTTTTTAACGAGCAGCAAATACAGGAGTGGATGGTACTGGCTCGATCCGAATTGGGTCAAGTCGGTCAAATGCTGCTGTCGTTTTCTATCTCTAAATTACCTAATGTGGTGGCGGTGCTGATCTATCTGGTGTTAGTGCCTATCCTAGTGTTTTTCTTTCTAAAAGATCAGCAACTCATCCTCAAATGGATGAGTGCATTCCTGCCGGACAAGCGGCCAATGTTAAGTAAAATATGGCACGAAATGAACGATCAGGTGGCTAATTATGTGCGCGGTAAGGCCATAGAAATTGTCATTGTCGGTAGTATTTCCTACCTGGCGTTTATTAGTCTGGATTTAAACTATGCAGCTTTGCTGGGGCTTTTAGTCGGATTGTCGGTAGTGATTCCCTATATCGGTGCCGCAGTAGTGACCGTGCCGGTGGCCATGATAGGCTATTTTCAGTGGGGCTTTGGCTCTGACTATACGACCTTGTTAATTGTCTACGGTATCATTCAGGCGCTCGACGGCAATGTGCTAGTACCGCTGCTTTTTTCGGAGGCGGTCAACTTACACCCTGTGGCTATTATACTGGCGGTGCTGGTATTTGGTGGTTTTTGGGGGCTTTGGGGTGTGTTTTTTGCCATTCCCCTGGCGACTTTGATCAAGGCGGTGCTAAATGCTTGGCCGGCTTTTCACATGGTTGAAGCGCAGTAGTGGTGAATGGAAACGACCCGCTAAAGGCTGCATGAGTGGTTCCGCAAATTCTCGACGCGATAGATAGTATTGTTACTGACGGTGGCTCCAAGGCGGTTATTATTGCTGGACATTGTCAAACTTATCAATGCAGGCTATAAACAGTAGCTGTAATGGTTGTTGTGGATCATAGGACGAGGCGACGGTGGAGTACGATTTAACAGTGGAACAGGCACTTATTGTCGACGATTCCAAAACGGCGCGGGTGGTGCTGCGCAACAGGCTGCAAAAACTCAATATAGACGTGGCCATGGTTGAGTCCGGCGAAGAGGCTTTGCTTTATCTCAAAGATCATCATCCTGGGGTGATCTTCATGGATCATATGATGCCAGGCATGGACGGTTTCGAGGCGGTAAAGGCTATTCGCAGTGACCCCCAACTCGCCGATATACCGGTGGTAATGCACACCACCAAAAACGGTTCGATGTATATCGGCCAGGCCAAGGCTCTGGGTGCCGCCGACATTTACAGTAAGCCCGGCAGCGAAAGTGAGTTGTTGGCGGTATTGCAGCGCTTGCAAAACGCCGCCGAGCCGCCAACGGTCCAGGCTACAATGGTTGCAACAGAACCGGTAGCGCTGCAAGAAGATGATTTCACACCGCTGGCATCGGCCCATAACACTGCCCCAGAAACCAAGCCAATAAACCAGCACCCCGCTTACGATAGTAGGCCAGCGGCGGCTTCTGAGCTGTTCACTGAGGCGGTGGCGCCCGCAGACACTAGCGGTTTTTACGGCTCCCTGCGGCAGTGGCTGGTGGCGTTGATCTGGTTGGCGCCGACACTGTGGTTATTGGCGTTATATATTCCTGCTCAGACACAGCTTAGCAGCCAGGCGCGGGAACGCAGCGCGCTTTATCAAACCTTGCAGTGGTCGTTCAATCGTCGGCAAAGCTACGATTTTGGTGAGGTAGCGCTGGGGAGTGCGCGGCTGGAGTTGTTGCAGGAACTATTACCTAGGCTGGCAGCGGCAGGTTTCACCGGCACGGTTCGTTTTGAGGGACATGTCGGTGATTTTTGCCTGTCTAAGGTTCGCCTGGACAACGGTCTCGACATTGAAATGCTGCCGGCTTTTGACATGGCGCTGACCGAATGCAGCACTATAGGTCTTGGCAGAAGCCGCGCGTTAGCAGATTCGGTCGCGCAGTCGCCGGCGTTTACGGATTTTGTGCAGCAGGCGCGAAGCCGCTATCCGGCTATTGCTATCGATAGCGTCGCCTTTGGTGCCTCTAGCCCGGTGCAGCGTTACCCCGAAGTTCTGGAAACTGTAACAGTGGGGCAGTGGAATGAGGCGGCATTGATTAACAACCGTATAAGTCTGCGATTGTTACCGGACTTGTCTGTCACCGCCAACAACTAGCTCTGTTGCACAGCTAGCCGTTACAACCCAGGGTGAACGCTGCCGTTATGGTAGCGGCTGGGAGCAAAAGTGGCTATCATTGTGCCACCCTGGCCGCCAACAGCCGTTACAAGATGTCTCGCAAATGTTAAAACTGTACAAAAATCGCTCTCTTCGCACCTTGTTGTTGGCCCTGTTTGCCACTGTTACGTTCGTGTGCTCAGCTATTTTTATCTTTGATGTTGAGCCCCAGATCATGCTCAGGTTTTTTATCATCAGTGTGGTGGGTACACTGCTGATGATTGCTGCGGCACTACTGTTTACTGGCATGCGCATACTACTAGGGCGCCTGTTCAAGCGCTAGCGCAACGACTATTCGGTTACCGGCTACTCGACATGGGCTCGAGAGTGATATCGACTGACAGATCGTTGGCAATCTCATCGAGTGAATCAGATAGTTCATCCAGATCCTGGTTCGGTGGTAGGTGAATATCGGCGCTGGCTTCAAATAGCAGGTCGGCGCTCATCGCTGCGCTAGTTACCCGGGTGCTCATATCGCTGACATTGATGTGCCGCGCGGCCAGGGCTCGAGAGAGCTCCATCAGTATGCCGGGGCGATCATTACCAATAAGACTCAGTTCCACGTGTTGCACATCGGCAGTAGCTGCTAGCGGCTGTCCCGGTTGAATAATAACGCTAAGATCTTCTGCCGACAGGTCCTCCAGTGCTTGTTGTAAGGCCGGTAGTTGGGCGTTGGCGACTTGCACTTGGGCAATACCGGCAAATCGGCCAGCCAATTGAGTCATCTTGCTCTGCTGCCAGTTACCACCTTGGGCCGACACTGTATTGCTCAAGGCTTCCACCAGACCCGGTTTGTCGACGCCGATAAAAGTGAATACAAGTGTTGTGGTCATGGTACATTCTCCCGTTGTCAGTGCCCGAGCCGATAGCTTCAATTATAATGCGCTAACTTTAACGGTTTAGCCCAACTGAGAGTAGTATTTTTGGAAGATTATATAGAGATACCGATGGACCAGCTATCGGCCGAATTATTACAGGCGGTGATGGAAGATTATATTACTAGAGAGGGGACCGACTACGGCCACCGGGAATACACTCTGGCACAAAAGGTTGCCCAGTTGCAGGGCCAGTTGCAGCAGGGGCACATTGTTATAGCCTATGACCCTGTCAGTGAGAGCTGCAGCCTGATCGCCAAAGACTAATCAAGCCGATCGATTAACAGCGCCTCGGCGACACAGTATACTGTGTCTTTGAACACGTTAGGTCATCTGTTATACGTCATGGCCATAGATAACAACACCACCGATACGCACCACTTGTACAAGGAGTGTGGCGGGATAGAAGCGCAGGAACTTTATGGATTTAGTAGCCAGTGAAATACTCGATACCAGCGGCCTGCTGTGTCCGGAGCCGGTGATGATGCTGCACGGTAAAATACGTGATATGGCGGTGGGCGATATCGTTGAAGTCATTGCGACCGACCCATCAACTAGTCGGGATATACCTAAATTTTGTACGTTTTTACAGCATCAACTGCTGCACAGCGAACAGAGCACCAAAGACTATCGGTATTTTATTAAAAAGTGTTAGGCGTCGGTGCGCGATTGCTTGGCTGGTGTCCGGGGCTGTAATCTCCTAGCCGCAAGGCCAACGTTTCATCTGCTAGATTATGGTCTGTTCATGGCGGGCAGTGGTAGCTTATGCGGTTTTGCCGATGTGGGCCTTTCTGTGTTCGATTAACTTTTCGTTGCGTTCAAAATTACCGGCTACTGCGGTACAATTAGCAAGTGAACACTCAACCGTTGAATCAAAGCAAATGAATTGCCAACCATCATGGTATTTCGCCTACGGCAGCAATATGAATCCGCAGCGAATGAATGCCCGAGGCATTGCCTTTTCCCAAGCCTTAGCGGGGCAACTGGTGGGCTTTGAGCTGTGCTTCGACAAGCGCGCCAGTGGTAAGTCGGGGGTCGGTTACGCCAATATTCGCTATCAACCCGGTAGCGTCGTTGAAGGTGTTCTGTACCGTCTACAGCGGGCAGAAGACATTGACTTAATGGACCCCTTCGAAGGCAATCCCTACCGTTATAGTCGTGAGGTATTTGCCGCCGGCAGTGAATTGGGCGCGATTAACTGCTGGGTTTATGTTGCCAACAGGGCACTGTTGGCGCCCCAGTTGTTGCCGGAAAAGCTGTATCTCGAGCATTTGTTAAAAGGGCGTCCCTGGCTGAGCGACAGCTATTTCGAAAAACTCTCAGGGCAACCGTCTATCGACAACTCAGAAGCTGGTGCGCAAAGCGCTGTGAACGGCTTAACCCACAATGTTTGAACCTTCCTGCTCAGCGAGCAGTATGTTGCGGCCTGTCGATTATCACGTTGAGGATTTGATTGGGCTGTTTAACGAACTTTTCCAAAGCACAGAAAACACCTGTATTGAGCGGGGTGACAAAGAGCCTATCTACTTACCGGCTGATGCGCAGTGTGCGTATGACCGCGTAGTCTTTGCGCACGGTTATTTCTCCAGCGCCCTACACGAGGTATCCCATTGGTGTATTGCCGGTCAGCAGCGCCGCCGGCAGGTCGACTACGGCTATTGGTACGCGCCAGACGGGCGCAGCCGTGATCAACAGTTGGCCTTTGAGCGGGTCGAAGTGGCGCCGCAGGCGCTGGAGTGGATTTTTAGTCAGGCCTGTGGCCTGCGATTTGTGGCCAGTGCCGACAACCTAAACGGTGATTGCAGTGACAGTGAAACATTCAAAGTAGCGCTGTACCAGCGTGTGCAGCAGTGGTGCCAGCAGGGCTTGCCAGCGCGGGCACAGCGCTTTCGCGACCAGCTTGCACGCTTTTACCGACGTCCCGCAGAGTTGCACTGCGCGCAATTTTCTCTGTCTGAGTTGTTTTTGTAATGACCGCGCTACTGGTGACTGACAGCGTTGTTTCGCGGCCGCCATTTGGATGTTGAGGAGGATAGCGTGAGCAGGCCTTTAACGATCGTAGCAGATGAGAATATACCCGCTGTTGAGGCATATTTTTCTCACTTGGGGCCTGTTACCCGGGTCAAGGGCCGGGAGCTCAACGCTGCGCAATTAGCCGGTGCAGATTTGTTGTTGGTGCGCTCGGTCACAGCGGTTAACGAGCAGCTGTTAGCGGCAAGTGCGTTGCAGTTTGTCGCCACAGCCACCATTGGGGTAGATCATCTGGATACTGACTACCTGAGCCAACGTGGCATTGGCTGGGCCAACGCGCCGGGAAGCAACGCTAACTCAGTGGTCGAATACGTGCTTAGCGCGCTGTGTTGGCAGCCAGGCCGCATGGCTGCGCTATTGGCCGGCGGCACGGTGGGTATTATCGGCATGGGTAATGTCGGTAGTTCGTTGTACCGGCGTCTCGATGCGCTGGGAATTACTTGCCGGGCTTATGATCCGCTTATTGCTCAAGATGATTTTGCGGTGATGACATCGCTGGAGCAGGTATTGGCGGCGGATGTTGTATGCTGCCATGCACCATTGAGTTATGGTGCGCCCCACGGCAGTTTTCACATGCTAGCCTATGCGCAGTTGGCGCAGTTAAAACCCGGCGCGTTGTTGATTAACGCCGGGCGCGGAGAAGTGATTGACGGCCAGGGCCTCAAGCAACTGTTGGCTGAGCGCAGTGACCTCAGCGCAATACTCGATGTGTGGGAGCACGAACCGGCTATCGACTCGGAACTGTTGGCAGCGGTCGCCTTGGCTACACCGCATATCGCCGGCTATAGCTATGACGGCAAACTGGCGGGTACTCAGATGATTTACCAAGCCTGCTGCCGCTACTTGTCACTGCCTGAGCAGGCACCCGTTGCCTCGTCAACGAAGATTAGCACCATCGATATAGAGCCAGCTGGAACGGTAGCGCAGGGCCTGTGTCGGGCCATAGCGGCCGCGTACAGTGTTGTTGAGGATGACGAGCGACTGCGCCGCGAGCTCGAGGGCCAATCACCTCGCCAGCGAGCACTAGCCTTTGATGCGCTGCGCAAGAACTACCCACGGCGGCAGGAGTTTGCCAGTTTTCGTATTGGCAACAGCGCGTTGTTGTCGCCTTCACTGCAGGGGGCACTGACCACTGTCGGTTTTAAACTGTCGGTTGATTCCAATACCAATAGAGAATAGGAGCAGACAGTTTGGCGAGTGGCCGCGAAAAATTTAGATTGGGATTAATCATCAACCCCTTGGCAGGCATCGGTGGTGCCCAGGCCCTGAAGGGCAGCGACGGTGCCGACATCGTCGAGCGCGCGCTCAGCGCCGGTGCCGTTGCCCGTTCGGCGCAGCGCAGCGCATTGGCACTGGGCCAGTTATGCGCGCTCAATGATCGTGTTTGCGTGTACTGTTACGAGGGCGATATGGGTGCAGATTGCGCCACTGCTCTGGGTCTGGAGGTAGTAACAGTAGGTCGGCGTGGGCATCGGGCCAGCGCCGACGATACAGTTGCTGCGGCGCGTAAACTGCGGGAGTTGCGTGTAGATCTGTTATTATTCGCCGGTGGTGATGGCACCGCCAGAGACATCGTGCGCGCGGTGGCTGACTCGTTAACGGTATTAGGAATACCTGCCGGGGTAAAAATGCACTCCGGTGTTTACGCTATATCGCCATTGGCTGCGGGGGCCATTGTCGAGCGCATGATCAGCGGTGCCCTGGTTGACATTGCTCTGGCTGAGGTGAGAGATATCGATGAGGCCGCTTTTCGTCGAGGCCAGGTGCGTGCC
>Ga0105356_10005616_pt1 | contig 11879 bp, 6 predicted proteins | sample GOMGulsemesocosm_3_FD_83502 | JGI IMG/M metagenome (GOLD analysis project Ga0105356, IMG submission 83502) | Methane-oxidizing microbial communities from mesocosms in the Gulf of Mexico - GOM9D Gulf of Mexico | ecosystem: Environmental > Aquatic > Marine > Cold seeps | place: Gulf of Mexico...
AAGAAATAGCGTTGCAACGGCAGTATCCATTGCGTTAATGCCTGTACTACTAGGTACAAGTATCAGTGCTTATGCCGAAGATGTAGAAAATACAGAACAAGTAAGTAATGTTCAACAAGCTAAAAAGAAAAAAGAACAATTGGAAGTTATTGAGGTCACCAGTTATCGCGATAGTATTGCCAGCTCTTTAAATGTTAAACGTAATGCTAATGCTGTTATTGATGCCATTACTGCTGATGATATCGGTAGTTTCCCAGATGATAACATTGCTGAATCACTGCAACGTATTCCGGGTATATCTATTACCCGAAATTTTGCTGGTGAAGGTGAAAGTATTAGTATCCGAGGTTTTTCTCCAGGACAAAACCTTTCATTAATCAACGGTCAAGAAACAACGAGTAGTTCTTTTGGTTTTACCGGTCAATCAACACGTGGTTTTAACTACAGTGCATTACCTTCTACCATTATTAAAACAACCGAAGTACATAAATCGAGCCAAGCTTACATGCCTGAAGGCGGTGTTGGTGGTACGGTTAATGTTATTACTCGTAAACCATTAAACCAAAAAGATGGCTTTTTAGGCGCTGCTGCAGGCTCACTAACTCATAATGAATTAGCGGATAGTATGGATCCTAATTTTTCAGGCCTAGCCAGTTGGAAAATATCGGATAAGTTTGGTGCGCTAGTGAGTATTGATTATTCAGATAAAGAAACACGTCGTGACGCTGTTGGCATCAACGGCTATAGAAACAAATCTTTTATTACCGCAGAGGGTGATGAATTTAACAATGTACTGGTTCCGGGTGCCGTTGCTACCGCAATATTTGAGCAAAAAATAGAACGTATTACCGGTATGGCTACTTTACAATATCAACCTACTGATTCTATTGATATGACATTGAATTTTTTACGTAGCGATAAAAGCGGTCATAACCTTAATAGATCTATGGCTTCATTCAACCATGCTTTTAAGCATGATGCCAACTCTGTTCTCAGTGCGACAGCTAGCGCAAGTAACCCAAATACTATTGAATCTATTGAATATGCGCCTAACCCTAAAAAGAATCAGCTCAATCGAGTAGGACACGTTGAATCAAAATTTCGTGATTCAGAGTTAAGCAGTGAATCATTTAATTATGACGTTCAATGGCTTGGTGATAACTTAACAGTAAAAGCTACCGTTGGCGCTTCTAAAGCTTCAGGTGGTTTTGGCGGCATAAATAATGTTATTTCCGTGCTGACAGGTCGCTCATCGGTAAGTATTGCTGATGGCATTGGTTACGCACAATTTCATGACGTTGATCTTACCGATACCAGTGATTTGAATGTATGGGCTTTTGGCGGCAAATCAAACACCAATGAAACGGAAAATAAATTTGCCACTCTTGATACTGAATACTATTTAGATGATAGCTTCTTTACCTCATTGCAATTGGGTGCTCGCTATACTGAAGCAAACCAAGACAATCGCTTTTATATCAACGGCAGTGATTTTCATCAAGCAACTGATGCCCATGGTAAATTACGCGGTACCTTAACCGCGGGTGACTTAGGTGGTTTTACCTCCTTACCTGATAACTACCATACAAACTTAAATGACAATACGCCAAATAACTTCCAAACCTCTAACATTGATGACGTAGACTTAAGCGAGTTTGGCATATTAAGAACTCGCCGCTCACATACGGGTAGCTCTTTTTATATCGAAGAAGAAAGCCTCGCGTTTTACTTACAAGCAAACTTTGAACACGAATTTGACAATATGTTGTTACGCGGTAACTTAGGTTTGCGTTCAGTTAATCAAAATACCACCACAGCTAACTTTAGTTCAGAATTAAGTTGGAAAAATGCTGACGATTTAGAAAAAATCAATAACTTTGAATATGATCACACAGACACTGGTGATAGTAACTACCTTCTGCCAAGTGTTAACTTAATATTAGATCTACAAAACGATGTTGTTGTTCGTGGTGCCTACTCTACCGTTATTACACGCCCTGGCTTTAGTCAATTAGCACAAACGATTGCCGCGGATAGAAATAACGATAACGATAATGGCATTCTTAAAGCGAGAAAAGGTAATGCAGACTTAGAAGCCTTTGAGGCAGATAAATATGACTTATCTGCTGAGTGGTATTACGGTGAAGCCTCTAGCGTGAGTTTAGGTGCATTCTATTACGACATAAAAACCTTTGTTGCTGATGAAGAGACAGAGCAAGATATCTTTGATGATGGGCGCATATGGACAGTCACCCAACCGGTAAATATTGATGGCGGAGACCTGAAAGGTTTAGAAGCGGCTATATCACATCAATTCACCAGTTTACCTGGCGCATTATCTGGCTTAGGTATGCAACTAAACTATACCTACATCGATAGTACAACAGAAGAAATCAACCCATTAAATGGTGAAGAATTACCACTTAAAGGCTTGTCTGAATCTACCTATAATGCGGTATTATTTTATTCTAAAGATAACTGGAACGCCCGTTTAGCCTACAACTACCGTGATGCTTATTATGAGCGTGTTGAGACTGGCTACCCACTTTTTGTTGACTCTATCGCACGCTTAACTGCAAAAGTTAAATATAGATTTGATAATGGTTTAAGTGTTTATGTACAAGGTAACAATCTAACCGACGAAGTATCTTACCAGTACCTTGGTGATACGTTCCGACCACGCACAACCAGTGCTAATGGTCGTCAATACTCTGTAGGTTTTAACTATAGTTTTTAAGAAGCCTTTAGGTTAGCTTTCAAAGGATTGTTAGTTACCCTTCCCCCCTTCCTTAATTAGAAAAACAATGGTTGTTGAGGTCACTCTCTCAACAACCATTTATCAAAAACAATCCATCAACACCCCATAAGAATCACAACATAAATTGGTTATTGCAGCCATAGGGATGATCAAAACATGACAGATATTCAAACTGTTTTACAAGCTAACCGTAATGGTGAAAATAAGGGCATTTATGCCATTTGTTCTGCCCACCCGTTAGTTATTGAAGCGGCACTAGAACAAGGTAAACAAGATGGATCTCCAGTATTAATCGAGGCCACAGCAAACCAAGTGAACCAATTTGGTGGCTATACCGGTATGTTGCCTGCAGATTTCATCAATTTTATCGGCGAAATAGCTGATAATGTTGATTTCCCTCGTAGCAAAATAATTGCTGGTGGCGATCACCTTGGTCCCGTTTGCTGGGTTAATGAGTCTGCTGAGAAGGCCATGTTAAAAGCACGTGATCTTATTGCCAGTTATGTAGCCGCAGGTTTTAAGAAGATTCATCTAGATACTAGTATGAGCTGTGCCGATGACCCAGCTTGCTTGCCTGATGAAGTAGTAGCAAGGCGTGCTGCAGAGCTTTGTTTAGTCGCAGAATCTACCGCAAAAGAAACCTTTGGTTACTCAGATTTAGTTTTTGTCATTGGTACCGAGGTACCACCTCCAGGTGGCGCAACTGAAGAAATTGAAACGTTAGCATTAACCTCTGTAGAGCGAGTAAAACAAACACTGGCGCTGCATCAAGCCGCATTTGAGTCACTCAGCTTAGTTGATGCTTGGCAAAGGGTAGTCGGTTTAGTTGTTCAACCCGGTGTCGAGTTTGACCATACCAGCATTATCGATTATCAATCTGAAAAAGCATTATCTCTTAAAGAGTTCATAACAACGATTCCCAATATTGTTTATGAAGCCCACTCTTCAGACTATCAAAACGACACCGCATACGTTGAATTAATACAAGACCACTTTGGTATTTTAAAAGTGGGTCCGCAGCTGACATTAGCCTTGCGTGAAGCACTTTTTGCCTTGTCCTATATAGAAGATGAGCTGATCACGATAGAGAGTCGCTCACATTTGCGAGCGGTATGTGAACAAGAAATGCTTGAGTCTCCGAAAAACTGGCAACGATTTTACCCTGTACCCGCGAGTAAAGGCACCTTATATCGTCGTTATAGTTATAGCGATCGCATTCGTTATTACTGGAACCAGCCACGTATTCAAGACGCGGTTTCGCAATTACTTGATAATTTAACCACTGAAGGGATCCCTTCACCGTTAATCAGTCAGTTCCTGCCCGAGCAATACAAGGCTATTAGAACAAACAAACTTACCCCTACGCCAAAAGCACTAGTGAAAGCAAAAATAAAACAAGTTACTGAGGCTTATGCCAGTGCTTGTTGGAAACAATAAATTTATACCAATTGCACTAACTAAGTGATCATTTTGAAATGGCCTAAATATCCAATAACATCGTTGCTTTCAATCCCAATAGCCAGCTATTGCTCAATCAAGCGCCTTGTTCTTGAAAATTTATTCTCATTAAATTCTGTAACCTTAATTAATACAAATGGTATTACCTCATCAATATCACCCTTTAATCGAATCAGTTTTAAGGAAACTCATGTCTGAACTTTTATCGTACAACACCGAGTATTTAAAAACGAAAAATGGCTATTGGACAGCACGAGAAATATGCCAACAACCCAGAATTTGGCGTGAAGCCGCTAACCAAATTGAAGCAATAAGACCTAGGATAAACGCTTGGTTAACACCACTTTTAAAGCAAAAGGATTTGCGGATTATTTTAACAGGTGCTGGTACCTCAGCTTACGTCGGAGATGCCATTGCACCACATTTAAGCCAACAAACGGGGCGGGTTTTTGAGGCTATTAGTACCACCGATATTGTTGGTAATGCCAAGCAATATTTATTAAAAGATATCCCGACTTTACTTATCTCTTATGGCCGCTCAGGAAATAGCCCTGAAAGTGTGGCTGCGGTCAACCTTGCTAACCAAGTAATAGATAACTGCTACCACTTAGTGATTACTTGTAACCCTGAAGGTAACTTAGCCTTAAGTGCTAAGAATAAAGACAATGTATTTTCACTACTTATGCCTGAGGGAACATTAGATCAAAGCTTTGCTATGACCAGCAGTTTTACTTCAATGTTAGTGAGTACACTTACTGTTTTTCACCCCCAGACAGAACAATTAGCGCAAGCAGCACATTGGGCTGAGAGTTTTTTAGATAACGGCATTAGCAAGTTAAAGCAACACGCTTTACAGCCGACTCAACGATTAGTTTTTCTCGGTGCAGGTGGATTACAAGGCATAGCACGAGAAGCGGCACTTAAAGTCTTAGAGCTAACCTCTGGACAAGTATTAAGTTATTGTGAAAGCCCGTTAGGTTTTCGCCACGGACCTAAGTCTTTAATGAATGCGGATACAGAGGTGGTATTTCTTTGCTCAAATGACAGCTATACCAAGTTATATGACCAAGATTTACTTAACGAATTACAGCGTGATAACCAAGCATTGGCGATTACTTGTTTAAATAATGAGTTCTTTGGACAAACAGCTGAATTATCTGACGTCTGGGCTAGCCTACCTTACATTTTATATTGTCAAATTTTAGCCTTTTTTAAATCAATGCAAGCCAATATCACCCCTGATAACCCTTGCCCTAGTGGCGAAGTAAATAGGGTTGTTCAAGGTGTAACTATATATCCTCTTGATTAAAGGCAGCTGAGTTATGAGTTCAACCGCACAAAAACTTGCCCCATTAACAGAGCAATACTCTGACCAAATCATCTATGGTTTAGATATTGGCGGCACAAAAATTGAGATAGGCGTTTTCACTAATGAGCTTCAGCTTATAGATAGCTGGCGCAAACCAACCCCCACTAAAAGTTATAGTGAGTTTGTTAAGACTATTGTTGACTTAATTAATGAAGCCAACATGCGTTGCAAAACCAAAGGTATCATAGGCATTGGTATGCCTGGCATTGTTGATAAAAATGGTTTAGTTACATCAGTCAATGTGCCCTGCTCTGCCGGTAAAAATATCATTGCTGATCTGCAAGATATTCTCGGTTGTAAACTATCAATTGGCAATGACTGTCGTCTATTTGCCTTGTCTGAAAGTGTTGGCGGTGCTGGTGATGGCTTCAAAAGAGTGTATGGTGCCATTATTGGTACCGGAGCTGCGGGTGGCTTATGTCTTGATCAAGTACTTTACAAGGGGAGCCGCGGTTTTGCTGGAGAATATGGTCACCTTCCTGTATCAGCCTTTTTAATTGATAAATATAGTTTGCCACTTAAAAAATGTGCCTGTGGTTTAACCGGTTGTTACGAGTCATATATAGCAGGCCCTGGTCTTGGTTGGATTTACCAGCATTTTGGTTCCAAAACAGCTGATACTTTTCATTTTGTAAAACAGTTAAATGCCTGTGATGACATCGCTAAGTCAGCTTTTAATTGTTACATGGACTTGCTTGGCGCTTCTTTTGCTTCACTTATTCTCTCTTACGATCCGGATATTATTGTCGTCGGGGGTGGTGTTTCCAAGATAGAGCAAGTCATTGAGTCACTGCCTTCTTATGTCAATAAACACCTTTTTTCAGGTGTTGAGTGCCCACCTATTACAAAAGCAAAATACGGTGACTCTAGCGGTGTTAGAGGTGCAGCTATTTTAAGGAAACAATTAATTGAAAGCTAAAAAATATTACTTGCAGGCAAATCAAGTTTATACCGAAACGGCCATTAAAGAAGATTGCTATGTACTCATTAATAATGGTGTGATTATCGATATTAGTTATCTGCCTTTAGATAATACCCCCGTAATAAACTTAGGGAGCTTTAGTCTTTTACCTGGCTTTTTAGACTTACATATTCATGGCCGTGAAGGGGCTGATGTGATGGATGCTACCCCTGAAGCTATAGAGACCATTTCGACTTCATTAGCAAAACATGGCGTGGTTGGATTTTTAGCAACAACCGTTACTTCAACTTGGGAAAACACTTTAGCCGCCTTTAACAATATCGGCCATTGCTATCAGAATCAACCCAGTGGTGCGCAAGTTTTAGGCGCATACAATGAAGGTTTATTTTTTACTGAAGACCATAAAGGCGCCCATGATGATCAATATTTTTTACCATTAAGCAAAGGCAATATTGATAACATTATTAGCGCAACGCAAGGCGCACTTAAGGTCGTTGCTTTAGCTCCTGAGTTATCTGATTCAGGCGACATAATTCGCTATTTGTCTGCAAAAGGCATTAAACCAATGCTCGGCCATACCAACGCAAACTATCAACAAACATGTGATGCTTTGCATGCGGGAGCCTGTGGCGGTGTTCATGTCTTTAATGGTATGAAAGGCATTCATCATAGAGATCCCGGCTGTGCTGGTGCTGTATTATTAGATAATGATGCCTATGTAGAAGTGATTGCTGATGGCGTGCATCTTCATCATGGAATTCTAGAGATGATTTACCGTATGAAAGGCCCTAAAAAAATGGGTTTAATTAGTGATTGTATTGTTGCAGGAGGATTGGCTGATGGCACATATCGCTTGGGCATGTTAGATGTTGAGGTGAACGAAGGAGTTGCACGCACTAAATCAGGCTCTCTTGCTGGTAGTACTCTTACGCTTGAAAATGCTGTAGCCAATTTAGTTAACTTAGTTAATATACCAAAATTAGAAGCTGTACATATGGCTAGCTTAGTTCCGGCCGAGTTTCTTGGTGTTAGTGACTCATTAGGTAGCATAGCCATAAATAAGAGAGCCTGTTTTGCCATTGTCGATGGTAACTTTACCGTACAGGCAACAATTATTGATGGAGAGCTGATTTACCAAGCAAACACCTACCAAACAAACAGCCACCAGAAAAAACATGCACATCAAACATAAACTCTTTCTTGTGTGAATAGCTAAAACCATTAGCAAGTGAGCCATTTTGCTAATGGTTTTATTCATTTGGACAGGTTGAATCACGCAGAATTAATTGCGGGGTAAATACCTGAGATTGTGGAACACAATTTTTACGAATTATGCTGATTAACAACTGTGTTGCTGTTGTTGCGATATCTTCATTAGACTGTATTGCGGTGGTTAACTGAGGTAAAGCTTGCCTTGAAAATGGACTGTCTTCAAAACCGACAATAGAAAGTTTTTTGGGTACCGCTATACTCATAAAGCTGGCAGTAAACAAGCAGCCTGCAGCAATTTCGTCATTACAGGCAAAGATGGCTGTCGGCTTTTTTTCACGGGTTAATAACTCAAACGCTCCTTCTACACCTGATTCAAAGGAAAACAGCCCTTCTAAAATAAAGTCTTCATTAGGACATATCTTATTTTCATTAAGCTTGGCTAAATAACCTGAAAACCTTTGCTGTGCAGAGCCATGAGATTTGTCTCCCTGTAAAAAGGCAATATCCTTATGACCTAAATCAATCAAGTATTGAGTAAGTTCAGCCGCGGCTTTAAAGTCATCTATACAGACGGTTCGATCATCATCATAGCTATTGCCTGAAATAATTTTAACGTAGCATATATTTTCTTTATCAAGCCTAGTTAGTAATGCTGGCATTTCAGACAAGGGCGGTGTTAATACCAGCCCAGCCATTTGACTACGACGAACCATGGCAACAATATCATCACAAATAGTCTCTGAAGTTGCCTGGCACGGTCGAATAAACAACTCTAAACCATCGGCTAAACATGCCGCTAAAATACCATTTTGCAGCTCTATAATATAATGACTATTAGGGTTGTCATAAACAAAACCAATAGATGAAGGCGCACCACATAGCTGTCGTGCTATTGCACTAGGGTGATAATTTAACGCTTTAACCGCCTGCCAAACTTTTTTAGTTTTGATGCTGCATACATATTGATTTTTATTAATCACCCGAGATACTGTTTTAGATGAAACACCCGCTAATTCTGCAACATCGACCATGGTTGCTCTCATAGGTTTTTCCTTTTTATTTTGACTCGAAACGCAAAAGATCATTGACTAAAAAGTTTTAATCAATGACTTAACTTTTGTAATATTTATATAAAAGCGCTTAATTTAGAAGACAAAGTCAAAACCAGCAACAACATTACTGCCAACTTCACTTGTTTGGAATGGACGAGATGGGTCACCAATATAACGTTTGTTTTGTTGGTTCGTTAAGTTAGTACCTTGTAGGTATAAACTTAAGCCGCTTTCAAACTTATATTTAACTTTTGCGGTTAAACGGGCAATTGATTCGTTAAAACGTGGGTAACCATATTGAATTTGCTCATAATACGCATCGCGATAGTTATACGATAAACGGGCATCCCATTGATCTGTACTGTAGAAAAGCACTGCGTTATAGGTTGATTCAGATAAACCTGCTAAAGGTAACTGCTCACCCGTTAGTGGATTGGTCTCTTCAGTATCACTATCAACATAGGTATAGTTTGCTTGAATACCTAAGCCATCAAACGGTGCTGGTAAATTGGTAAATTGATGCGATATTGCCGCTTCAATACCTTTAACCGAGCCGCCTTCTTTATTTATAGGTTGCGTTACTCGGTAAAGATCGCCATCACCTAATAAATCTTCTAGTGATTCTTGCGTAGTTACAAAAGTTTTAACATCATAGTAGAACAGACCTAAACTAATGCTTGAACCCTCATTGTAATACCACTCAGCTGACAGATCATATTTGTCCGCTTCAAAAGCTTCTAAGTCAGCATTACCTTTTTTAGCAGTACGAGTTGCACCATCATCAGTTACCTGATCAGGATCTATATTGTTAACAAAAAGTTGTTGTGCTAATTGCACATAAGCTGGGCGAGAAATTACCGTAGAATACGCACCACGCACTACCCAATCATTTTGTAAGTCTAAGATTAAGTTCATACTAGGCAATAACTTAGCTGATTCACCTTGTTGCACAAAATCAAAGTCAAAATCGTTAAGTTTTACCAGATCATCAGCATTTTTCCAGTTTAATTCATTTGAAAAATTAAATGTTTCCGTGCTTTGATCGCTATAACGCAAACCAAGATTACCGCGTAACATCATGTTGTCAAAGTCGTGTTCAAAGTTTGCTTGTGTATAGACTGAGGCTATTTTTTCTGTAACATCATAAGAGTTACCTGAATGAGCTCTGTAATCATAATTGATGCCAAAGTCTTTCATATTGCGCGGGTCTAAAAACTGATAGCTATTAATCGCATTATCACTTACACCATTTAAAAAACCATCGGGTGTAGTACTAAGCGTACCAATCTCACTTGCAGGCAAACGCAAACCATCATGGGCATCAGTATTTTTATGATAATCACTAGCCACAAGCCATTGACGTTGCTCTTGGGTCGCCTCGGTATAACGCGCACCAAACATGATTGAAGTGATAAAGTTATTATCTAGATAATATTCACCATCTAAAGCAATATAACTATTGTCATTGTCACTGCTTTTTTTAGCTTTAGCATGTGACCAAGCAACCCCTGTACCAATGCTTTCCGGTGTTTCATCATGATATTGCACATAACCTATGCCATCATCAATACTTACGGTAGTACGCCCTGATACAGCATTACGCATAACATTAATATCACCACTACCTCCTGATGAATTTGAACTTCCAAGAGCAGCTTTTAAGGTTAAGTTATCGCCTAACCATTTAATATCATATTGAAAGGATTCACTTTCTAATACAGCATCACGGTAAATTGCTGCTGCCCAGCCAGCGCGACCATTTTTTGGTGCGTCGTAATCAATACTGGTAATGGTATTAGTTGCTTCATTTAAGGTTGCGTCCAGTACTGTTCCGGGTTTATTGTGTTTGTAATAACCCGCGTGATTTAATGAGATCAGGTTAGTATTTAAATTACTACCTTCCATATCACTGGTCAGGTAATTAAAATTCATGTCAATGGTATCAGTTGGCTGATACTGCAAAGTAACCATGGCGGTTTTACGTTCACGATTTTGATTAAAGTTTGCTGAGCCAACAGCGCCAGGCACTAATACATCGGTAAACTCGCGACCATCGGCAGTAGTAAAGCTCTGCTCTTTATAACTATATATTTCTACAGCATCACGTCGACTATCAACATTTGAATAATCAAGACTGACTAAAGCGCCGAATTTATCATTAACTTTCCAGCTTGCAAGTGCCGATGCTTTCGGCGCAGTATCTTCTGATAAGGTATTGTAACTAGCAGAGCCAGAAGCGACTAATAACAACTCTTTATTTTGAGACAAAGGTTTACGGGTAACAATGTTAACCGTACCACCTACCCCACCTTCAGGAAAATAGGCTTCAGTTGATTTATGCACTTCTGCACGCTGCACGATAGTTGACGGCAACAGACCATAGTTAAAGCCTCGGCTCAAACCATTTTCTAAGTTAAATGAGCTACTACTCAGTTGTTGACCATTAACTAAAGAGAGGTTTTTTCCTGGACCAAAACCTCGAATGCTAATGCTTTCACCGTCGCCACTTAAGCTACGGGTTATCGATATACCCGGAATACGTTGCAGCGACTCTGCAACATTTGAATCAGGAAAGCTGCCAATATCATCGGCGCTGATTGAATCAATTACAGAGTTTGCATTACGTTTAGCATTTAATGAGCTAGTAATACTATCGCGATAACTGGTGACTTCGATTATCTCAATCGCTTCTTTTTTCTTTTTAGCCTTTGCTGTTTCTTCACTTGCATCAGCAGAAAAAGCACTAAAGCTAGCAGTTAAACTGGCACCTAAGACAATCGGCATTAACGCAATAGTTACTGCTGAAGCCACTTTGTTTTTTCTACAATTTGTTATATTATTATTCATATTAGTATTATTCCCAAGCATGTTTTTTTTGTTGAAAACCTCGTAGATAACTGTACTTACACCCGCTAATTCCTTTCAATGAACATTGTCGATTTAAGGTTGTTATTAGCTGTGTATCAAAATCCTTTTGGCCTTCCTTTCGAAATCGTAAGTTGAACTTCTTAATGCGTTCTTTTGATTTCTGTTTATACAATGCGCTTTGAATAAAACTCTTTCTATCGGCGTATCCGGCATCAAGCAGTAAGGTTTTTAGTAACACGT
>Ga0105356_10005617_pt1 | contig 11878 bp, 11 predicted proteins | sample GOMGulsemesocosm_3_FD_83502 | JGI IMG/M metagenome (GOLD analysis project Ga0105356, IMG submission 83502) | Methane-oxidizing microbial communities from mesocosms in the Gulf of Mexico - GOM9D Gulf of Mexico | ecosystem: Environmental > Aquatic > Marine > Cold seeps | place: Gulf of Mexico...
ATTTATCATTTAAGATCAGCGATAAATAATCGGGTCGCCTTTCTTTTGGATACTTTTTCTTTGGCGACGCAAAGAAAAGTATCTGGTGTGCGTGCGCTATCATCCATTAAAACGGAGAAATTTGATAAGCACATCAAAAAATACTCAACAGTTTAAATTCTTCACTTAACTGACCAGCGTTACTAATTACTTAGCATTAATCGCCATACGCTCCGGTATGATGGCGAGACTCGGTAAGCTGGCGTGTTGCGATAATTTTTGCTGATAAATCACGCTATAGGCCAACACATTCTTGACGTATTCTCTGGTCTCGCGGTAAGGAATTGTTTCGACCCATTGTGCCTGAGGCAGTTGCCGCGTCACCCAATGTTTTACTCGATGCGGTCCCGCATTATAAGCGGCGGCAGCGACGGCAAGATTGTTATCAAATTGCGCCAGCATCTTATCTAAATAGCCAGTACCAAGCTTAATATTATACGCGGGTGTATAAAGCTGTGATGTCTGATGGTATAAAACCTGACTTTGTTTTGCCTGTAGTTTCGCGGTGCCGGGCATTAACTGCATCAATCCACGTGCCCCTACCGCTGAATTTGCACGTGCCATAAAAGCACTCTCTTGGCGCGCTATGGCTAGCGGCCAGCTCAAGTCTAATTCGTTGCGAGTGGCTTCTTTACTAAAACTTTCTAAATAAGGGGTTGGAAAACGCAACGTGAGATCGTCCCGCTTTTCGGTCATGGTTAGTGTGATGATGGCACGATCGTGCCAGCCCCAATGGTGGGCTATTTGCGCCGCGCTAATGCGTTGGGCTTGAGTGAGTTTCTTAACAAGGTAGTACCATTCGCGCTGTGCCTCTAAATTACGCTTAAGCTTAAACAGTTGGTAGGCTCTTATAAGGTGAGGCTTGGTAAGTAATTGTGTTATTTGAGCCTGATCAATGGGTAGTGTTTGATGGTTAAGGCTATAACCCTGCTTTAATATATCACTGGCGAGGAAACCATAATAGCGACGCTGTTTGGCAATCGCTTCCAAGCGGGTCATCGCTCGTTCTGTCTGACCAAGCTCACGCTGTGCGATAGCGACCCAATATTGCCATTCTAATGTCGCGGGTGAAACTTGTGCACTACTGGCAAACACCGTATTAATCAGTTGCCATTGGCTACGGCCGACTAAATGCCTTAATATCTGAGATTGTTGTGATTTATTGAGAAAGGTCCAGTCCAATTCGTTTAACCAAGTGGCTAAGGCATCATTAACATGATCCTTGGTGATTAGCCGCAGAGCTAATTTATTGATCAATTTGTGGCGCTGTGTGGTCGTAAAACCTGGATGACGCTTGAGTTTATTGAGGAGTTTCGCGGCCATTTTAGGGTACTGATAGCTTAGACGTTCCATTGCAATATACATCATGCTGTTGGCAGTGTGACCTCGTTGACCCCAATAGCTGTTGTCACTGAGTTTTTTTGGTTGACGATATAAACCATACCAATAATTAAAGGTCTTACGGCTGTTTTTGTCGAGCGACTTAGCGAGGAACTTGGCGAGCTTGCTATTGCGTTGTTTAAACGCCAATTCAATACGCTGTTTAATCAGTTTGCTGGTTTTCTTGCCGGCTTTGCTCCAGCTTGCCAATACTGGATCGCATACTTTGGGTAAGGAACTCCCGTTGAGCCAAATATTCTTGATCTTTGGTAATGCTTGTTTTTGCTTGCCGGTTTTAATCTGAGCGTGTAAATACATGCACTGATAATTCACGCTATTGCCTACTTTGTGTAGTGCGATGACATCACGCCATTGGCGCGCCTTGTATTTTGTTCTAATCGCGAGTCTGCGGAGACCCGGGGTAAATGGCAAGTCATCATAACGCTCAATAAAATCGCTGATTTGAGATGCCGGGCGCTGACCTATCTGCTGGCTAATTAGCTCATATTCTAGGTATGGATATAGTGGGTACTCACTTAGTGCGGCAATTTCTTGCTTGAGTGTCGCGGCTTCTTGCTCTCCAACCTGCTTGGTATTAATTTGCTCTAACGTCTGACTAAAAGCCTGACGCTGCACTTCATCATTAACTGGAATGGCGTGAATCGAGTTACCTGTTATCTCCAACGCTGAGGTGAGGGTGGGGTATAATAAAAACAAAAAAATAACGTTAAACTTAGTCAAAATCTATAATCCATTAAAGAGGTTAGGCTGTGTGAATATTAGGGTGTTACTTCGCGATTAATTGGGTTATCCAGCGAAATCAACGTCTCGGTCGATTGAATTTCGTTTATCGCTTGTATCTTGTTTATTAACACATTATGCAAATGGTCTATCGAGCGCGCCATTATTTTTACAAAGATATTATAATGCCCGGTGGTGTAGTACGCTTCAAGCACCTCATCAATTTGTTCTAACTTAGCAATGGTTGGCGCGTAATCTCCGGCCGCCTTAAGGTTTATCCCAATAAAACAACAAACATCGAAGCCAAGTTGTTTTGGATTGAGCTCTACTTTTGTACGCTTGATGATCCCTGCATTCTTCATTTTCTCAACCCGAACATGAATGGTTGCTGGACTCACCGAAAAATTTTTACCCAATTCTGCATAGGGACTGCGCGCATTGATACGTAGCGCATTAAGGATTTTTTTATCCAAATTGTCGATCTGATACTCTTTATTCATATAAACGCTTTAATTTTAGGAAATATTCACTAAATTACCATTTTTGGTGAACAAATTAAGTTAATTTTGAAGTTAATTGTTTGTAATCTTGTTTTGTTAAGCATTTTGCTTGAAAATGCTTAGCAAGTATTTAGAGCATCTCTCGTTTTTATACCAGTTATATTAATTAAATGACCAATTTTGTAACGAGTATAAGCGGATTAGAGCAAATTATTTATTTTTATATATAGTGCTTCTACATAGAAAATAAATAAAGTAGCTATCATTCGTTTAGGCCGTGAAAAATGATCAATTTGTTAGTGTAATTGGTATCAATTATTGAATACTCGGCACCTAGAAACCTGGCGGTTTTTTAGGTGCTTTTTTTTGCTTTCTAACTTGTGCAACACGATCAATTATCGCTAATTTTTGTTGGTCGCTGGCACTTGACCAAATAAGTATTTCATCCAAAGTTCGATAGCATCCTTGGCATATTTCTTCTTCATCTAACTTGCAGTTGGCAATACATGGTGAACGTACATTGTGGTTCATTACTGTCTCGTATAATTGAATGTCTGATAAATTTTGTCTCTTGAGCGTAAAATGATATATTTACCTCAAATTTAAGCCAGTTTGTCGTAAAATATAAAGATATGCAAAATTTATCCGCCCCCTATACTCGCTCATTAATCGATAGCGATGCCACCGTCTCATTGGGTCGAGAGTTGGCCTCTTGCTGCCAGTACGCGACGACCATTTTTTTACACGGTGATCTTGGCGCAGGAAAAACCACCTTCGCTAGAGGCTTTATTCAAAGCTTAGGTCATGTTGGTAACGTTAAGAGTCCAACATATACCCTAGTCGAACCTTATGAAGTGACAGACTGGCAGGTTTATCATTTTGACCTTTACCGCTTATCAGATCCTGAAGAGCTTGAATTTATGGGAATTAGGGATTATTTTAATGCTAAAAGCTTAGCGTTAATTGAATGGCCACAGCGCGGCTTTGGTTTACTGCCTGAGGCGGATATTGAGCTGACTTTAACCTACCACAACGAACAACGGATTGCTTCTATAGTTGCCAATACCGATAACGGGCGAGCTATTTTAGACAAATTATCAACGGGAATTGAATAATTAAATGACGCGCTTGTTAATCTTACTTGTTACTATCGCTTTTGCTTGGTCAAACACTTTGCATGCCAATACATTACAGGATGTGCGTGTATGGCCGTCACCAGACAAATTTCGTTTGGTATTTGATCTCAAAGAGAAACCTGAATTTAGCTATTTTTCGTTGACCAAAGGTGATCGTTTGGTGATTGATTTTTCCCACACTAAACTCACGGCGAACTTGGCGTCGTTGGTCATCAAAAGCGATATCGCTAAGAAGTTACGCATTAGTAAGGCGCCCAAGAAGGGCATGTTACGGCTTGTGATTGACCTAAAGCACGCTACTAGCCCCCGAATATTTCCCTTGCCACCCACTGGACCTTACGGTAATCGGCTGGTGGTTGACTTACTTAAGCACGCAGTACCGGTTGCGGTGACGCGTCCTCAAACGAAATCACAGCCCACTAAAGTAGCGGATACTTGGCGTCAACGTAATCGAGACATCGTTATTGCGATTGATGCGGGACACGGCGGTGAAGATCCAGGTTCAATAGGGGCTAGTGGTCGTTACGAAAAGCGAATTACGCTAGCTATCTCAAAGATGCTCGCTAAAAAAATAAATAATACCAAAGGCTTAAAAGCGGTGTTAACTAGAAAGAGTGATTATTATGTTGGGGTCAACCGCCGCTCTGAGATTGCGCGTAAGGCTAAGTCAGACCTACTACTGTCTATTCACGCTGATGCTTTTACCTCCGCAGGGCCTAATGGAGCCTCGGTGCTGTTATTATCGAGCAAGCGCGCTAACACTGAAATTGGCCGTATCTTAGAAAATCATGAGAAGCACTCTGACTTGTTGGGTGGAGTCGGTAAGATCATCGATTCCACTGAAAATGAAAAATATTTAGCCCGTACCATTATCGATATGTCGATGGATAAACGGATGGATGAAAGTTTTACGATCGCCAGAGGTATTTTAAGTAAATTAAGCCGAGTGACCAAGTTGCATAGCAGGGAACCAATTTTAGCCAGCTTAGGGGTACTGAAATCGGCCGACTTTCCATCCTTACTGGTCGAAACAGGCTTTGTTTCAAACCCTAAAGAAGAAAAGCGTCTTTATGATCCGCGGCATCGCGTTAAGTTAGTCAATGCAATTTACGCCGGTGTTGATAGTTACTTTAAGAAAAATGCCCCCGATGGTACATATTATGCCAACTATCGACCACAAACCCATAAGGTAGTCTCTGGAGACTCGTTGTCAATGCTTGCTAAGCGCTACAACATCTCGGTCGGAACGCTTAAAAAATACAATGCGATGCGATCCAACAGATTGTTAATCGGCCAAGTGTTAAAGATACCCCAAGGATAATCATGGCAATTGAATTACTTTCTACTCGGCTTGCCAACCAAATCGCCGCCGGCGAAGTGGTTGAGCGTCCGGCTTCGGTGGTTAAAGAATTGATTGAGAACTCGCTTGATGCTGGAGCGACTAAAGTTCAGCTCGATGTTGAAAAAGGCGGCAGTAGGCTGTTGCGGGTACGTGACAATGGTTGTGGTGTTGCCAAAGCCGAGCTAATGTTGGCTTTGTCGCGCCATGCGACCAGTAAAATTAAAAATTTAGACGACTTAGAAGCGATTGTCTCGTTGGGTTTTCGCGGTGAAGCGTTGGCCAGTATTAGCTCGGTCAGTCGCTTGCATTTTACCTCTAAAACCGCTGAGCAGCATGAGGCGTGGCAGGCATTCGCTCAAGGGCGGGATATGGCGGTGGAAATAACGCCCACCGCTCATCCGCAGGGCACCACGGTTGAAGTGGCAGATTTGTTCTTTAACACTCCGGCGCGGCGTCGTTTCCTGCGCACTGAAAAAACTGAGTTTAATCATATTGATGAGCTGATTAAGCGCTTTGCACTGAGTCGCTTCGATGTTGAATTTGGTTTAAAACATAATGACAAATTATTACGCAATCTAAAAGTTGCTAGTACGCAGGCACAGAAAGAACGACGCGTGGCGGCAATTTGCTCTAATCGTTTCATGGAAAATGCGATTGCTATTGCCTTCAATGAAGCGGGCGAACAGCATAATGACGTTAAACTGAGTGGCTGGCTTGGCTTGCCACAAATAGCTCGGTCGTATAGTGAGGTGCAATATTGCTACGTCAATGGTCGGATGATGCGTGATAAATTAATCAATCATGCCATTCGCCAAGCTTACCAGAATTACTTACCTGAGAACACTGTTCCTAGCTATGTGCTATATATCGAGCTCGATCCGAGCGAAGTCGATGTTAATGTGCACCCATCTAAACACGAAGTCCGTTTTCATCAATCACGGATCATCCATGATTTAATCATTCAAGTGATAAGTAGTGCGCTTAGCCAAGCGGTAGCCGGAGGCCAGCCACTGTCACCAACGCCTGATGCAAGTCAGCATGGTTATCATCATGAGCAAATGGATGTTGGCCGTGTTAATGAGGAGGTGATTAGCCACTCACCTCAGCAAGCTTATCAGGGGCGCCCGACGCAGGGACTGTCGAGTAATTATCAGCCTAATCCCCAACAAAACTCTCAACAAATGTATCAGTGTGATGCAACCTCGCCAGCAGATATAGGTGTAGCCGCGCAATCCTATCAGCAGCTGATGACAAGCGCCCCATTGCCGGATCAACAAAACAGCGCATTATTTTCACCGCGCGGTGACCATAGCAGCCTATTCGGCCAACCGCTGGCGCTGGTTAATACGCAATTTTTGAGTGTGTTACATCAACAACAAGTTAAACTGATTTCCCTAGAGCGGCTCAATGTTGTGGTAAGTCAACAAGAGCTATTACAGCGTTGGGGGCAGGGCTTAGTCGGCCAGCCGTTATTATTGCCAGTCGCTATTACGCTCGATTGTGTGTTACTTGAACAGTTAAGCCATAATATGACAATTTTTCGTCGCCTAGGGATTGATATTTCGGTGCGCGATCCCCAAATTATTATCAAGCAAGTGCCACAGCTGCTGCGTGATAAAGACATCGTGACCCTAATACCGCAATTATTGCAGCTGTTACATCAGCAACGTCACCTCGATGAGCAAGCGTTAAGTCCCATTGTCTGTGATTGGCTAGGGCAACAAACTACCCCTTGCAAAAGTATGGAACAGGCACGCCACCTAATTGAAAGAGCGGCCCAATTTCGCGAACTTATCGAACCTTTGATTGCGAATATCATGGTTGATGTTGATTTTGAGTCAACTGTGCGTAAATTGATTACAGATTAAGTGATAATTTTAGATGAACGATAGATTGCCAAAAGCAATATTGTTGATGGGGCCGTACTGATTAGTGGAAAACTGAACTCGCCGTTATTTAGGCGAGGATAGTGTATGGTTAGATTTTGTTAGGTTAGATGTAAGTGTTTACAACAGATTAAGTGATAATTTTAGATGAACGATAGATTGCCAAAAGCAATATTTTTGATGGGGCCAACCGCGAGTGGTAAAACCGAACTCGCCATCAGAATGGTTGAGCAGCACAATTGTGAAATTATCTCTGTTGATTCGGCGCTTGTCTATCGCGGTATGGATATTGGCAGCGCCAAGCCGAATGCCGATGAGCAGGCGCGCGCGCCACATCACTTAATCGATATTCTTGACCCAAGTGTTGCCTATTCGGCGGCTGACTTTAGGAGCGATGCGTTAAGATTAATGGGCGAGATTTGCGCCCGTGGTAAAACGCCGTTGTTAGTCGGTGGCACTATGTTGTATTTTAAAGCCTTAATTGACGGCCTTTCGCCGTTACCAGCGGCGCAACCAAGCATACGTGTCGATATTGAGGCGCAGGCTAAAGAGCACGGTTGGCAATGGTTACACGATGAGCTGGCGACGATTGATCCTGTATCGGCCAAGCGCATTCACCCTAACGATCCGCAGCGATTGTCGCGAGCACTTGAGGTATATCGAATTTCAGGTAAGTCATTAACCGAGTTATCTACGACCATTGATAATGAATTACCCTTTGACGTGACGCAATTTGCTATCTATCCTGAGGATAGGAGCGAGTTGCATCATCGAATAGAGCTTAGGTTTAAGCAAATGGTGACGCTTGGTTTTGAACAGGAAGTGAAAGCGCTGTATGATCGTGGCGATCTTCATGTCGATTTGCCATCGATGCGTTGTGTTGGTTATCGGCAGATGTGGGAATATATAGACGGCGGCATTGACCATGATGAAATGGTATTCCGCGGTATAGTAGCGACGCGTCAATTGGCTAAACGCCAGTTGACATGGTTGCGAAGCTGGAAAAATCTCAATCGTTTGTACACGCCAATTGGCGAGAGTAGTGAAGATATTTTACAGCAAAACATTGAAAAAATTCGAAGTATCGTTGGCTAGTTGGTGAGAGTGCGTTAGCTATATTTAACGCCAGACTAGTTATTAAGAAAAATAATTACATAATTTTATAAAAGGATTAGCTAATGGCTAAAGGACAATCACTACAAGACCCATTCTTAAACGCGCTACGCCGTGAGCGTTGCCCGGTAGCCATCTACTTGGTTAATGGCATTAAATTACAGGGTCAAATAGAGTCGTTCGATCAATTCGTTATCTTGTTGCGCAACACTGTCAGCCAAATGGTATATAAACATGCTATTTCTACGGTTGTACCGGCGCGTCCATTTAACGCTCATCAACATACTCAGGAAGATGATGCACCTGAAGCTGAAGAAAGTTAAGGAATAGTCTTTGTTTGATCGTTTTGAGGCCGGCGAGCAGGCGGTCCTTGTTCATATAGATTTTTCATCGGAAGACGATCGCGAAGATTTAGAAGAGTTAGAATTGTTGGTTTCGTCTGCAGGAGTTAACACCTGCGGGCGTGTAACTGGTACCCGTAATTCAGCTCAAGCTAAATACTTTGTTGGTACCGGTAAGGCACAAGAAATTGCCGACACGGTACAGTTACTCGATGCTGATGTGGTGATTTTTAATCACGCATTAACCCCATCACAAGAACGTAACCTTGAGCTACTTTGTCAATGTCGCGTGCTCGACCGTACGTCCTTGATCCTCGATATATTTGCGCAGCGTGCCCGGACACATGAAGGTAAATTGCAAGTTGAACTGGCGCAATTGCGTCATATTTCGACCCGCTTGATCCGGGGCTGGACTCACCTTGAACGACAGAAAGGCGGTATAGGTCTACGTGGTCCTGGTGAAACACAGCTCGAGACCGATCGACGTTTATTACGCGCCAGAATAAAGAACATTTTGGGGCGTCTCACTAAAGTATCCAAACAACGTGAGCAAGGGCGTCGTGGTAGAACACGAGCCGAAGTACCGACGGTGTCTCTGGTGGGGTATACCAATGCGGGGAAATCAACGCTGTTTAATGCGGTGACTAGCGCTAATGTTTATGCCGCCGATCAGCTGTTTGCGACGCTAGATCCGACCTTACGTAAGATTGGTATTGAAGATGTTGGTGATGTTATTTTGGCCGATACAGTAGGCTTTATTCGTCATTTACCGCACAATTTAGTGGCGGCTTTTCAGGCAACACTACAAGAGACTAAAGAAGCTGATCTATTATTACATGTAATTGATGTTGCTGATCCTAGAAAAACCGATAATATAGAGCAAGTAGCTCATGTATTAGAACATATAGGCGCGGATGAAATTCCGCAACTATTGGTGTGCAACAAACTGGACGCGTTGGATGAAGATGTGCCGCCGCGTATCGATAGAAATGACGAAGGGGTGCCAATTCGAGTATGGATTAGTGCGCGCCTAGGCTTGGGTCTAGAGTTATTGGAGCAAGCATTAACGGAGCTTCTAAGTGGCACTATTGTCGAACACCAACTGAGTTTACCGCCGTCGCTACAAGGCCAATATAAAGGCTTATTATATAAGCTAGATTGTGTCTTGGATGAGAGTTACGACGAGCAAGGGCAAACTTTATTATCCATACGACTACCGATAGTCGAATGGAAAAAATTACTAAAACGTACAAATAATGAATTACAACAATTTATTATCTTATAATTATTATTACTTAATGTGGAGTTTTTATGGCCTGGAATGAGCCTGGTAATCAAGGGAAAGATCCTTGGGGAAACAAGGGTGGCAAAGATCAAGGACCACCTGATTTAGATGAAGTGATAGGTAATCTGTCTAAGAAGATTGGCGGTCTGTTTGGTGGTGGTAAATCATCGTCAACTGGCGGTGGCGGTCTTTCTAGCGGTGCCTTTTTCTTTCTGTTGTTGATTATTGCCGCGGTGTGGGCCGTCAGTGGTTTCTATACAATTAAAGAATCAGAGCGCGGTGTCGTGCTACGTTTTGGTTTAGTGCACAGTCAGGTTACGCCTGGTTTGCATTGGAAACCGACTTTTGTTGATACTGTTATTCCAGTGGATATTGAAACAAGTCGCTCGATGGCGGCTGCCGGTTTCATGTTAACCAAAGACGAGAATGTGGTACGGGTTGAAATGGACGTGCAATATCGCGTTGTTGACCCTGAGGCCTTCTTGTTTAGTGCCGTTAGTCCAACGAATTCACTGAGTCAGGCGACTGACAGTGCGCTACGTTATGTTGTGGGTCATACCTCAATGGACGATCTGTTAACCACCGGTCGTGAATTGGTGCGTCAACAAACGGAAGTAGAGATCAATAAGATCATCAGTCCTTACAAATTAGGGCTTGAGATTGTTGACGTTAACTTCTTGCCAGCACGTCCGCCGGAAGAAGTTAAAGGTTCTTTCGATGACGCGATTGCGGCGCAGGAAGATGAAGAGCGTTACATTCGTGAAGCGGAAGCTTATGCCTTGAGTATTGAGCCGCAGGCGCGTGGTCAAGTACGTCGCCTAGAGCAAGAAGCTCGCGCTTACAAAGAGCAACAAATCTTAAAAGCAACGGGTGAAGTGGCACGTTTTACTAAGCTATTACCGCAATACCAAGCAGCTAAAGAAGTGACCCGTGAACGTATTTATCTGGAGACTATCGAAAGTGTCTACGCTAATACGAGCAAGGTAATGGTTGATGTTGAAGGGGGTAATAACATGATGTATTTACCGCTTGATAAGCTAATGAATAATCGTTCAACGCAGATGGCACTACCAGCTAGAGCGTTAAGTGGTGGCGTATCTCAACTCAATAATTCGGCTAATCAAGCCAACGATACATCACGCACCTATGGCCGTGATGCAACTCGCCAAGGGAGAAATTAATCGATGAAACGTTTTGGATTAATTGCAATTGCCTTAGTGGCCTTATTTGTTTATTCGTCGCTTTATGTCGTTTATGAAGGGCAACGTGCGATCAAAGTACGTTTTGCCGCGGTACTAAAAGACGATGGCGGAACGACCGCAGTGTTCGGCCCCGGTTTACGCTTTAAGGTTCCATTTATCGATAAAGTCCGTATCTTGGATGCACGTATTCAGACCCTCGATGGTGAGCCTGATCGTTTCGTGACTTCTGAGAAGAAAGATTTAATCGTCGATTCTTATGTTAAATGGCGCATTAAAGACTTTGCTACTTACTACCTACGTACTGGTGGTGGTAATAAGTTTAACGCTGAGAACTTGCTCAAGCAAAAAGTCAGTGATGGCCTGCGTAATTCGTTTGGTACTCGTACTATCTCTGAGATTGTCTCAGGTGAACGTAGTGAGCTAATGAGCGAAGCACTTAAAGAAGCTGCGCTTAAGGCACAAGATATTGGCATCGAGCTGGTTGATATGCGTGTTAAGCAAATCGAACTTCCACAAGCTGTGCGTAGCAGTATTTACCAGCGTATGCGCGCCGAGCGTCAAGCGGTTGCTAAAGAGCATCGCTCGAAAGGTAAAGAGCAATCTGAAATCCTTCGTGCAGATATCGATGCAAAGGTAGCGATCATGCTAGCTAATGCCGATTCTCAAGCGCGGATCACCCGAGGTGATGGCGACGCACAAGCTGCTAAGATTTATGCCGAATCTTATGGCAAAGATCCAGAGTTCTTTAGCTTCCTGCGTTCAATGGATGCGTATAAGAAATCGTTTAATGGTCGTAATGACATGATGGTGTTAAAACCAGATAACGAATTCTTCAAATACATGAAGAACCCAAACGCTAAATAACCCACACATTTAGCCTCAAAGAATCCGCTACCAGTTTACACTGCTAGCG
>Ga0105356_10005620_pt1 | contig 11874 bp, 13 predicted proteins | sample GOMGulsemesocosm_3_FD_83502 | JGI IMG/M metagenome (GOLD analysis project Ga0105356, IMG submission 83502) | Methane-oxidizing microbial communities from mesocosms in the Gulf of Mexico - GOM9D Gulf of Mexico | ecosystem: Environmental > Aquatic > Marine > Cold seeps | place: Gulf of Mexico...
TCATGCTCGCTTTCTTCAACGGTTAAGTTATCAAGATATTCATCATTTTCTTCGATATTTTCCCATCGACGCTCTCTTATTTTATTAATACATTCATTGTGAGCAATTTTGAATAGCCACGCTTTAAAAGACACAACCCACTTAAAGTTTTTTAGGTGGGTTAGTGCCTTTATAATAGTTTCTTGTACCACGTCTTCTGCATCTGGTAAGTTATTCAGTAGCTTTGCACAATACCCTTTTAAAGTAGGAAGGTATGGCGTAATTAACTGCTGAAAAAAACTTGTGTCATAAGGCAGACTTTCTTGCACTAACGCAATAAGTTGACGTTCATTAAGCGTAGTCAAATGTATAGAACCAAGTTATTGCTTAGTTACTTTATTCGCTAATAAGAAGGTATTAGGTACGGTAGTTATTGACTCCCCCTCCCCCATTATTTTACTCGCTACACTACCTATAGAAGCTAAAGTACCTTTTATATCTTTTACTTCAATACTATCGCCTACTTGATACATTTCTCTCAAATAAACGCCAGCAACAACTTCTTGTGCCATTGATTTTGTTCCAATACCTAAAGAAATAGCCGCTGCTAAACCAATACTGGCAATCACAACAGTCATAATGTTGTTTAGTAAAGAAACATCAATATCTAGTTGAGTGATTGATAAAGAAATGGTGATTACAATGATGATACCGCGACATACTTCGGCAACAGAGCGACCATAATCAACTCCCGTGTTTTTTGACGCTATTTTTACACCATTAAAAACAATTTGGGCAACAAAAAAGCCACAGACAAGTACAGCTAATGAAGCAAGAAATTTAGGTAAAAACAGCACTAATGTATCGATTAAGCCTGACAATACAGTTAAACCAACAATATCTAAGGCCGCTAACAAGAATATTAATAAAAAAAATGTTGAAACAATCCTCGCAACCATTTGGCTACCGGTGATATTGACGTCCATTTTTTTAAGTAAAACATCTAAACCTAGCTTATCTAAAAAAGTGTTAAAGCCAATTTTAATTAAAGATTTATTCAAAAAGTTTTTGATTATTGATGAAACAAGCCAACCAACCAGTAAAAATATAATTGCGACAATTAAATCAGGCAAGAAGGTCACAACCTTATGCCAAATAGTTAATAAACCGGAGTACGCTTTATCAGTGATGTTTTCAGTATCCATTATTTGCTCTCATTAGTAGTTGCATTAATGCTAGTGATCATTGGCTTGGTTGCCATTTTTTTAAAAATTGGCTTTAAAATTTTCATAAATATGCTTACAAAAACAATCCAAATGGAAGCCATACCAAGCGCGACAAGATCTTTAGTACCTTGCTGGTTATTAACTGTTGTTGATGCACGTTTAAATAAGTCGTTGTCTGAGGTACTAAAAGCTAATTCAGAATCATTTTTTAGTTCTTTCGCTATATTCTTTTCTATATCCTTCATGCCACCCTCTAGCAATAATATTTGTCACCTTACTCTTTAACGGTTGAACAGTTAAAAAGTCACATTAATTAGTATGAATTTTATTCTTTTTTGTCTAAACACTGTTTTACTGCTTTTAAAGTCGTGTGCATTCTACGATAATTAGCGCTTCTTTTTCAGGTTTGAGCCTTATTTAAAAAAATAATAATAAAAATTTGTGACTTTTAAGCTACTCGCCCGTTATAGAAACAGAAATTAAATATAACAACATGAAACCCTACAAGGATTTACCCATGAAAACTTTTAAAATCACTTTACTAGCTGCATTAATTAGCGCACCTTTGGCCGCAGAAACAATTGATAAAACTTGGCAAGTTGGTGTGTTTGGTGACTACATAAAATCAAGCACTAATAAAGAAAACCAAGCTGATTGGCAACAAATTGAAGCCGGTAAAGGTATTGGTATTGATTTAGAAAAAATCATTGATGAAGAATGGAATGCACGTTTTGAATTAGCCAAAACTCGTTACGACGTTCAAAATGGCAATGATAAAGATTACGGCACACGATTCGGCCTTGATGCAATTTACAAAGTTGAAGATTCAGGTTTATACCTTTTTGCAGGTGTAAAACGTTTTAATAACGAAAAAAGTTACAATGCAGTTAATGTTGGTGCTGGTTATAACTATCAAATAAATGAACGTTTTTCTTTATATAGTGAAGCCGTTGTTTATCGTGATGTTGATTACGGTTATACAGATCAAGGTTTCAAGTTTGGCTTAAAATACGCTTTTGGTGATGTGAAAAAATCAGCGGTTGTAAGTAAGCCCGCTGCAATAGTACCTGCAGCGGTTGTCGTTGAAAAAGTAGCAATGATTGATACTGATAACGATGGTGTTTATGATGTAAATGATTCTTGCCCTAATACACCGGCAAATGCCAAGGTTGATTCAAGAGGTTGCGCTGTATTTTTAGAAAAAGAAGTAGAAATTGATCTAAACGTACAGTTTGAAAACAACAGCGCAAAATTAAAAACCACTGCAATGGATGATGTTCAACGTTTAGCTGATTTCATGAATGAATACCAAAACACAAGTGCTGTTATCGAAGGACATAGCTCTGCTGTAGGTAGTGCAAAATACAACTTATTACTTTCGCAAAAGCGTGCTGATGCCATTAAAAATGTATTAGTTAACAAGTTTGATATTGATGCAAGTCGTTTATCTGCCGAAGGTTTTGGTGAAACACAGTTAATTTCTAAAGGCAATACTAAAGCTGATCACGAAACAAACCGTCGTGTAGTTGCAAAAATTGAAGCTACTGTTAAAAAATTGATTACAAAGTAGCATAAATTATAGTGGTAGAGCTAAGTAGATACATTTAGCTATATACACTAAAGCAAATAACAAAAGCCCGAATATTATTATTCGGGCTTTTTTATTTTGAGCGATTCACAATAGTTTCTTATACAAGCCGAAAATACAACACCGTAAGAATAAATTTGATTATGCATAAATTATATTACGCTGCCAAACATAGGCTAATCACTTGTCGATAAGCACTACCCACATAGAGTAAGCATCAACACCCCACTTTTACGCATACAATATCAAGTCAATACTCACTATATGTAAATATAAACTACCAACAATTACTGTTATGTTATAACATAACAGTAGTTGTTGTATTAAAAGAGATATACAAACCGTGATTGAGCAAAAACTAGCTGTCAAGGTACTCTCGGATTTTCTGAGCGCCGGACAAACAACTGTACTAAGTTATATTCTCCATAACGGCCAGCAGCCATGATTATAGTGCTTGAACAACGCTTATTAGCAGAAGAAGAATTATTGAGAGGGTACAACTATTGGCGCACTTTAAGTGAACCTTTCCCTCAGAGGGGAGAGAATGCATGAGTGCCCTAGCTAATCATAGTGATATCCGCGATAACTATAACGATATCGGCAACGCCAACAACACTCTCCTATCTTCTAGGCGCACGGTAGTTAAAAGTTATGATCCAAGCGTATTCACTGATATATACCAAGATGATGCAAATATTGTAATTTGGCAGCGTGACCTTGAAAATAAATTGACTACTGCGGTTAACTATTTATTAGAGCATAACGCAACATTAGCAACAGTATTGGTTGTAACACCTGATAATTGCTTTGAAAAATTAAGTGAAAAATTTGAAAAATCAGACGCTGTCACTGCATTAATTAACGATATTACCTTGCTAGTAGATATGTTTTGCTGCCTATTTGAACTTAAAGGTGCAGGGTTAAGGCTAACAATACTCGACCGACCAATGTGTCCTCGTTTTCATGTTGACCGTATACCTTGCCGATTAGTGACAACCTACAATGGTATAGCCACACAATGGCTTAATAATAATATCATTGATCGCACCAAACTTGGTGCTGGTAGTCAAGGAAAACCCGATGAACAATCAGGTCTAATAAAAGATATCGACGATATTAACCAACTAACACAGGGAGATATTGCTTTACTTAAAGGCGAGAATTGGGATGAACGGCAAGGTGTAGGTCTAGTTCATCGTTCTCCTACGGTTGCTCAAGGCGAACGTAGGCTACTACTAACTCTTGATTTTATTAATGATTAAAAATAGCCATAGCTTGATGAAAAACACTATTTTAGCGTACAAGCAATCAGTAAAACACTTCATGAAATCATTGATGAAAGTGGCGCCTGTACTATCGTGCGCTTTAACGCCCGAATATAGCTTAGCTGAAGGACACACAACTATTGGTGCTCATATTCATGGTTTATCCGAAATGAGTATTGCGATAGAAAAACAAAGGTTAGTAATTGAGCTAGTATCGCCAGCGATAGACTTTGTAGGGTTTGAACACAGAGCTAAAACAGAAGAAAACATTGAGCTAGTAAACAAACTCGAAAAGCAACTAAGTAAACATGACCAGGTATTTTCATTTACAGGTGGCAATTGTCAGTTGATAAGTAAACATATCGATCTATCAAACTTAAAAAATACCCTTGATAACCATAAACATCATAATGAGGAGAAGATAAATAACCACGGTGAAGTCATTGCTAATTATGATTATCACTGCGAAAAAGCCTCAGAATTATCTTTAATAACTGTTAAAGTATTTAACCTATTCCCTAGTGTAAAAGAAATTCAGGCCATGTGGATTACAGAAGTACATCAAGGTGCTGAATTACTGAACGCTAAAAACGAAGTTATTAACCTGAGATAATCAAGATGCAACCAACAGAGAACATCAATCAAATAATTGCGCATGCCGAAAGCCATTGTAAAAGTCATGGTTCTCGTTTAACCGCCAAGCGTAAGCTTGTTTTGTCATCACTAATTCAATCAGGAAAGGCCCTTTCAGCCTATGACTTAATTGATTTGTGTAAAGAAAATTTTGATGAAAACATCCCAGCGATGTCGGTATACCGCATTTTAGAGTTTTTAGAAACTGAAAAGCTGGCACATAAACTAAAGTTAGCCAATAAATACGTTGCTTGCTCTCATATAACTTGTGATCACGACCACGGCGTACCACAATTTTTAATTTGTGGTACTTGTGATCAAGTTAAAGAAATCAACATCAAAAAATCGACCATGTCTGAACTTAAAAATGATGTTGAACAAGCGGGTTTTCACTTGGTTAATTCTCAACTAGAAATGAATTGCATTTGTAACAACTGCTTAGAAACAGCCGCTTAAAAATTAACAAGTTCAACACAAGGGAAAAAATGAATACCGCACAATCATTCACAGACAAATTTTCTATCGGCTTATCAATGTTGTGCGCAATACATTGTTTAATCTTGCCGCTTTTATTGGTTGCATTACCTAACTTCGCGGCACTACAGCTTCAAAATGAAGCATTTCATACATGGATGTTAGCGGCGGTTATTCCAACCAGTATTTATGCTTTAACTGTAGGCTGTAAAAAGCATCTACATTACCGGTTAATGTTATGGGGTGTTTCAGGTCTATGTTTAATGATTTTAGCTATCCTTGTAGGTCATGATATTGCGGGCGAGTCGGGTGAGAAAGTATTAACCTTATTAGGCGCTACTCTCGTTGTAATAGCTCATTGGGGTAACTTTAAACGCTGCCAGAAGCAAAAAAACTGCAAAAATTAAACAAGTTAAAACATTACAGACCAATGGGTTCTCAAAGGGAGTGATTATAAATACAGGTAATAGCAGTATTATTAGTTACTCACCTTATAGCTATTAATACTGACACTATTCATCAGTATAGATATATAAAGCATGCACTTCCATAGTGTAAGCTGCTATTGCCGTATCATTTTCTACCGATGAGTTTTTTATAATCCCTGAAACCCAATAAGGATCGTAAATGGATTCAAGCGTGAAACCTTGAGGATAATTAACAAAAATAGTTTGATTAGGTGGTGGCGGTGGCAGATGAATACAGGCACCAAAAAATGGCACCATAAAGAATTGTGTCACTCGTTGTTCATCATCAAATTCAAGAGGGACAATATAAGCAGGTAGTCTAATTGCGACATTGTTAACCGCATCGACAACACTAGTAGAAGCTAATGCTCGATGATAAGCAGTATCCTTAACATCTTTGTTAGTAGCCTCAACAAGATTGTTTAATTTATCATTAAGCTGATCTTCAGCGGAGTTTTCAACTATTTCGTCGATATAAGCGGGAGGGTTTAACAACGCATCTAAATCATCTTTAGGAATTAAATCAGTCCATTCCGCTAACATAAAAGTAGCTGCTGGTAACCTTTCTTCCATACTAACTGCTAGGTTCTCTTCTAGCTTTTCAGTCTGCTTTTCTTCATCAATTGGCGTTTCTACCAGTGAACTACTCTTATCCGTAATACTTATATCAGTAGTGCTTAAATTGTACTCTTCAATAATTAGGTTCTCTGTAGGTTTTTCACAACCAAACAGCAACAATAGTAGAATACTCACGAGACTTAATTTATTCATACTGAATCAGGCTAAAAAATAAGTATAATAGATAAATGATACACTGTATCATTTATCTATTAAAACTATTTATGCTAATTTTGAGTATTAAAGTAAGTCATGGCAATTAACCTTTCGAATGTTCGTTTTAGTTACCCAGAACATCCCCATTTACCCATATTAGACATTCCATCTTGGTCATTAGCCACAGGTGAACATGCATTTATTTATGGCCCCTCCGGTTATGGAAAATCTACCTTATTAAGTATTTTAAATGGCTTGCTCTCGGTTAATAGTGGTGATGTGAGTGTGCTTGGGCAACGTATAGACAAGATGACAAATAATCAAGGTGATAAGTTTAGAGCAAATCACATTGGTTACGTTTTTCAGCAATTCAATTTAATTCCTTATCTAGATACAATAGATAACATTCGACTAGCAAGCTACTTTTCTAAATCATTATCAAAGGCCAAACTTAATAAAGAAATCGATACCTTACTAACGACGCTAAATATGCCAATAAAAGACAGATATAAACCTGTTCGCAGCCTCAGTATTGGGCAACAACAACGTATTGCTATTGCTCGCGCATTAATTAATAAACCCGCCTTACTGATTGTTGATGAACCAACTTCATCACTAGATAGAAATAATACCAATAGTTTTATGACGCTATTAATGTCTATCGTTAAAAGTAACGACATTACATTACTATTTGTCAGTCATGATATGTCGTTATCACACTATTTTAAGCGAGTAGAATCATTCAACGAGATTAATCGCGTAGAGCATTCTGATGTTAATTAAACTTGCACTAAAAAGCTTACATGATCGCAAAAGCTCTGTTGTTTTAGCAATAATGGCAATGACAGTAAGCATTTTTGTTCTGCTAGGCGTTGAACATATTAGGCATCAAACCAAAACAAGCTTCTCTAATACTGTATCAGGTGTTGATCTAATTGTTGGTGCAAGAACTAGTAGCTTGAATTTATTACTCTATTCTGTTTTTAAAATTGGTAACGCAACAAACAATATAAGCTGGCGATCCTTTAAAAACATAGCCGCTAACCCAAAGGTAAAATGGGCAGTCCCGCTGTCTCTTGGTGATTCGCACAAAGGCTATAGAGTGCTTGGTACAACAAGTCATTATTTTAAGCATTTCCGTTATGGCAAAAAACATCCTCTAACATTTAAACAAGGGGAAGGATTTAATCGTTTATTTGATGTGGTTTTGGGGGCAGAAGTCGCTAAAAAGCTAAATTATGAGTTAGGCGACAAACTGGTTCTTGCCCATGGAGTAGCTAAAACAAGTTTTAGTTTACACAAAGATAATCCCTTTGTGGTTGTCGGTGTTTTAGCGCCAACAGGGACACCAGTAGATCATACCTTGCATGTTAGCTTACAAGCTATTGAAGAACTTCATCAACAACAGCCTAAAAACTCTGCGGTATTAGTAAGTAGACAACCTGAAAATATTACCGCTATTATGCTGGGGCTTAAATCAAAAATTACAACTTTTCGATTACAGCGAGAAATTAATCAGTATGTACAAGAGCCTTTATCGGCGATCTTGCCTGGTGTAGCATTATCTGAACTTTGGCAAATGATGAAAGTATTAGAAAGTACGCTCATTTTAGTCTCTGCTTTAGTCTTTATGTCGGCTTCTCTCGGTGTTTGCGCCATGCTTTTATCATCGATTAGAGAGCGTAATAAAGAAATGCAGTTACTACGCACAATTGGTGCATCACCTCTTTTTTTATTCAGGTTAATAACATTAGAAGCATTATTTATTGTTACCATGAGTATCAGCTTAGGTGCAGGTATACTGGTATCTAGCCTGTTTTTAACACAAGATTATTTAGTGTCATCTTTCGGCCTACACGTCAGTATAAATATATTATCACTCAATAATTTTTATCTAATCGCAGCTATGATGACAATGTCACTGATTATCGCCATGATTCCCTTTATTGTTAGCTTTATACAATCACAAAGAAAAAAGCGTTAAAACGACAAACTCCTTATGTGCTAAATGACAAAGCGCCAGTGATAGTAAAACATTACCCTTTCCCGTAATACGCAATTAACCGTATTGCCAAACCGAACTCTCTTCTATAATCATTTTCCTGCTTGAATTCAACAAAAGGCTCTAACTCAAAGAACATCCAATCTTTATAAATTAAATTTCGTTGACGAATAGATACATTCAAACGTTCAAATGAACGTTCATTATTGTAATACTGTATTCCGCTGACTAACTCTTTTGTTTTTCCACTGCTTGAAATATGATAAAAACCAATTTTTTGCCTTGAGTAATCCTCTTTTTGTACTTTTTGCCAACTCGCCGAAAATGATAAAATACTATCCGATAATGGGTAAATCATTGAGCCTTTAATACTCGGAGCCCAACCGTCTTGACTAAAATAGTCAAGTCTTGGAACAAGGGTAATTGTGTTGCTAGCATTCAACCAACGGTGCTTTATTTCACTTCGTGCATATAATTGACTCCGAGAAATCCCCGCGCGATACTTTACTTTAATTATATCGCCAAACTGTTTTACATATTGAATTGCGATGTTAACTTTTTCAGTATCGGGGTCTGTACTTATTGAAGATGATTCGTAATCCAACTTTAATTCGTCTTCATCATCATTATCTAGTACTAGTGCCACTTTTTCATTCCATCGCGGCAAGCTCAAATAGACTTTGAACTTTGGATCAAGTTCAGACCAGTCAGCGGTTCTAGGCATCCAACCCATCTGGAGATAGCCGTTTGCTGAAGCAACATCTTTAGTTGAATTAGTATCAGAGGCTATGTTATCCAACCAAGATGCGGTTTCTTGCATCATTATATTTATTTTATTCTGCAAGATATCTGACGTCTGCTTTATTTGCGTTTGCATGTCACTATCTTCTTTGTTGTTCTTCATTTCTTGAGATGAAAAAACGAAAAATGGACTACAACTAAAGATTGTTATCAATATAGCTATATTTGAAATCTTAATGACTTTAATAAATCACCTCAAAGTTATATATCAATTAGATGAGCTTTTATTTTTCATGAGCTTGGTCAAACTTTTCTCGCAAAGCTTTAGCCCATTTTTTGATGACCCGTTTGGCATCAGCAGAATTAGTAACTCTATTTGCCCATTGATAAAATCCATGATTATCTCCCACTGTTTCAGTATCTATAATGCGGGCTAAAATCTCTCCACTAACGGCATCATGAATTTCTAAAAATAAAGTCGCCTTGCCTGCTTCATCAACATAAGTTTTGCTGCGAGTTGCTGACATAATGTCTGGAGCATTCACATCTAAATCAATAATAGTGGGGGTTAACAAAAGCGTCCCTGTTGTAGCGTTTTTTACAATGGAATAACTACCGGATTTACCGAACTCTGCTTTAAAAGTTTCATCTAACAACACCTTGATCGACTCTCTAATACGAACAACATCTCTATCCTTTATTCGCGATGACATGGTTGCTTGGTTACGGTTGTAATCTCGCTGCCAGCTCTTTTTAAAGGCAACAGTACTTGGAGAAAATTGAACTTTACTATAATCAGAAAAACTAACGCCCTCTTTTTTGTAAACAGTAGTTGAGCTGGTGTCATGTTTCAATAGCATACCCTCAGGAGACACCTTAGGCGCACCCGTTGATTGGCACCCCATTGCAAGTAATGTAAAAGCAACAATAAAGTTTAATTTCATCAATCGTAATCTTTTCATTTTTACGTCCTTTAATTGGCTGTAGTTCGCGTCACTTGTATACTAACTTGTATTCGAAATTTACCTTATATCACAGCTATTTAAAATAATCCTATTTAACTACTTGAGGTTAATTTTTGTTGCTAAACTCTATTTCGCCTAAAAGGCAGTTTACTTAGACTTAAACAAACCTTCAGTCAGTATTTCATCTGTAACAAGCATTAAACCAGAGTTTTTAATGTTAAATTTAATTTTATGATAAATATTATTTTTCGAGTACTTTTCTTTAGCACTACTCACCTATGTTTAAGGTGTAAAGTATACGGGTACATACCCTTTATCGTGCAGTTCCAAAATTACCAAGTTGGCTGAATAAATACTCACGTGTACAATAATTTCATAAAGTAATAATAGTAGATTAATTTTGTACTAAAATATTAAACTTAAAATATGTGTATTACTCACTTTCATTTAACTGATAATTTAACGAATAATGTCTAATTTTAAAATCTTCCTAATAATTACAGTGTTACTTTTATTTATTACTTCAGGGCAAAGTTTCTTCAAGTATTTCAATAAAACACATAGTCAATTAATGAATATTTTAAATACTAATGAAGTGGTATTAAATAAGCACAAAGCCGAATTACAAAAGAAAGTTCCCCCTCTTAAAGCCAATAACGGCTTGGCCATTAAGCCCTCTACTCAAAATAACTATGAGGAATACCAACAGCCAATAACGACTCCTAAAACAAGATATCACTGCGCCAGACCAACCGTTGATTTTTATAAAACGAAAAAATATTACACATTAGAAACTAATCTCGGTAAAGGTTATGAGAAGTTTTTAGCTGAATTAAAAACTAAATTAAACAAAGCTTTTCAGCGTATTGAAAAACAATTAAACATAACACTCAATGGAACAGTAAATCTTAATATTTCATTTCAAACATCAAGAGCTGATTATGAAGATTTAGTACGTGAGTATGGCAAAGATCCCACTGGCAACATAGGTATTTATATAGGATATTATCAGCAATCAATAGTTCAATTCTTAAATCATGAAGAAGGAATGAGAATAGCTATTCACGAAGCAATTCATGCATTTAATCATGCATATTGGGGCGATACACTTAGATTCTTAAACGAAGGTATGGCCGAGTACTATGAAGGAATAACGTCTGAAGGCACTATCCCTAGATTCGATTTTCAGTGGATTGCTCAACAAGATAATCCTATGCAAGTAGATGTTTTATTATACAGTGATCATGATTGGCATAACGACCACCACACAGAACTTTACCAAAACAGTAAAGCCTTATTTCATTTTTTAATGAGCCAACACAAAGGCAAAAAGGTACTTTGGCAGCTATTAAAAAAAGAAAAAAAAGAACCTTGTACTACCTTAGAAAACAACACAATTGTAGATATTATTCAGCTTAATTACCTAAATTATGAAACAGACTTTGATGATTGGTTTCGTGATGGCAGAGATAGATATTTAAATAAGAACAAATACTAATTTAAGTTAAAAGTCCTTTTAATGCGTTACCACTAAAAACCCGACTAGTAATAGTCGGTTTTTTTATTTCAAAGATTATAGTCTCGCAATAAAACTCACAAACAACTCATGAATATAGCTCATAGTTCAATGAAGTAAAATCAATTTTATTCATGTAATGAACCACGTATAAAACACACTATGCTTTTAACTTTAAACATAACTGCTTAAAGGCGCTCAATAAATAGCCCAGGTTTTATTACAGAAATTGGATACCAGATAA
>Ga0105356_10005621_pt1 | contig 11874 bp, 13 predicted proteins | sample GOMGulsemesocosm_3_FD_83502 | JGI IMG/M metagenome (GOLD analysis project Ga0105356, IMG submission 83502) | Methane-oxidizing microbial communities from mesocosms in the Gulf of Mexico - GOM9D Gulf of Mexico | ecosystem: Environmental > Aquatic > Marine > Cold seeps | place: Gulf of Mexico...
GTCAATCTGTTTCTTTGCGCAGAACAAGATAGCGAAGAAATTGTCGATGTGCTTATCGCGTCTCCCGTTGTGCGCCATGTTAGTTTTACAGGATCAACGCGGGTTCGGCGACGAGTGGCAAGCCTTTGCGCAAAACACCTTAAACGCCCCTTGTTGGAACTGGGCGGGCAAGCGTCGATGCTGGTCTTGGAGGACGCGGATTTAGATGCCGCCGCAGATGCAGCTATCTCAGGCGGTTATATGAACCAAGGACAAATTTGCATATCCACAGAACGCTTGATTGTCGCCACTACAATTGCAGAGCATTTCATCGAACAGCTTGAACAGCGTCGTTGCGATCTTGTTTTGGGGGATCCTGCCAAGGAAGACACAGATATCGGGCCGCTTATTGATACAGCATCAGCTGAGCGCCTTTCAGGCCTACTGAGTGACGCAGTGTCGAAAGGGGCACGGCTGATTGGAGGGGGCGGTATGCGCGACGCCTATTTTGAGCCCACGATCATTGATCGCGTAGAGCCAGAAATGCGGTTATTTCAAGAGGAAGTCTTTGGGCCAATATTGTCGATAACACGGGTAGACAATGATGAAGAAGCCATCACGATTGCCAACGACAGCAGCTATGGTCTTGCTGCTGCGGTATTTTCGAATGACATCGCTCGGGCACGGCGTGTTGCGGGGCAACTCGATACAGGTATCTGTCACATTAATCGATCGACAGTTGACGATGACCCCCATGCGCCATTTGGCGGTATGAAGCAAAGCGGCTATGGGCGGTTTGGTGGACGCTGGGCGATTGACGAATTCACCAACCAGCGCTGGCTTACTGAAAAACACCCGTAATCGGGAAATATACAAATAATTTCAATCCATTACGAACCGCCATCCCCAGACTCATTGGGCGGGTGTGGTTGAAAAGTGCGCGCAGATTCACGCGTTTGGACCAGAACAATTCACCGCATGAAGGAGGAGATACACATGCTAGAGGGTAAGAATATTGTTGTCACGGGGACAGCATCAGGAATTGGGAAACGCACCGCAGAATTGGCGCAGCTAATGGGGGCAAATGTCTTTTCGGTTGATCGCGATACGCCAAAGCATGTCGTTGGCGATTTTATCCAAGGGGATCTAGGTACTGCATCTGGCGTTGAGGCGATCCTAGCACAGCTTCCGTCTTGTATCGATGCATTGGCTAATGTGGCAGGGCTATCTGGCACACCCGGTGCAGCCCCAACCATTGCGGTAAATTTCCTGGGGCTCCGGGCCCTTTCGCTTGGAATTGCACCAAAGATGAACCAATACGGTGCGATCATCAACGTGGCTTCTATTGCTGGTTTTGGATGGCGACCCAATGTCGACAAAACCAGGGCTGCCGTTGCCATTCAAGGTTTTCCTGATCCCGCAAAATTTTGCACGGATCATGGAATTACTGACGAGATTTCGTATCCAACATCCAAAGAGCTATTGCTGCTTTGGACCTATCAATCGGCACACTTAGAAGACTTTAAATCGAAGAATATTCGTGTGAACGCCGTCAGTCCCGGTCCGGTTGAGACACCGATCCTAAAGCAGTTCCGCGATGTGTTGGGCGACGCGCGTGTCGATAGCGATATCGGCCGTGTCGGGCGCGCAGGCACAGCCAATGATATCGCCCCCATCATCGCCTTTCTGGCGTCAGACGGGGCGCGCTGGATCAATGGAACAAACATCGCATGTGACGGCGGCCTTGAAGCGTCAATCATGGCTGAAGTGATGAATTTTTAGGGAATGAAATGATGGAAGTTGAAATGTTGATTGGCGGTGAGAACCGGGCTGCGTCAAGCGAAGGTAATACCTTTACACGCAATGATCCGGTCACAGGAAAAGTCGCATCTGTTGCACCCGCAGCTACTGTTGCGGATGCGTTAAGCGCCGTGAAGGCGGCTGCTGACGCCTATCCTGCATGGTCACAAACGGGCCCGTCTGAACGGCGTACGCTGTTGAACAAAGCAGCCGACGCACTCGAGGAGAAAACCGAAACCATCATCGGCATGATGATTTCGGAGACCGGCGCCACAGGGCCTTGGGCCGGATTTAACTGCATGTTGGCGGCGGGAATATTGCGTGAAGCCGCTGCGATGACCACCCAAATCACGGGTGAGGTAATCCCTGCAAACAAGCCCGGCAGTTTGGCGATGGCGCAACGCAAACCCTTGGGCGTTTGCGTTGGAATTGCGCCATGGAACGCACCTGTGATCCTGGGTGTTCGTGCGGTGGCAACAGCCATTGCCTGCGGAAATACTGCGATCTTAAAGGCTTCAGAGCTGTGCCCGGCCACGCATGTTGCCATTGGTCAAGCCTTTAGCGATGCGGGGTTTCCAGCGGGTGTCATGAATGTGATTACCAACGCCCCGAAGGATGCGGCGCCCATTGTAAGTACGCTAATAGCAGCCCCAGAAGTGCGGCATATCAACTTTACGGGGTCAAGTAATGTCGGTCGGATTATCGCTGGCGAAGCGGCCAAGCACTTAAAACCCGTCTTGCTAGAGCTAGGCGGCAAAGCGCCAATGGTGGTGCTGAACGATGCCGACCTAGAGGGCGCGGTAAATGGCGCGGCCTTTGGTGCCTTTATGAACCAAGGGCAGATTTGCATGTCCACAGAACGTTTGATCGTTGAAAACGACATTGCAGATCGTTTTGTCGCCGCCCTTGCTGCCAAGACTGCGGCGCTGCCAGCTGGCAATCCCCGTGATAAGGTTGTGCTTGGATCGATGGTGACACTTGAAGCCGCCGAAAAAATGGATGCCTTGATTGCGGATGCGACATCGAAAGGCGCGGTTGTTCTCGCCGGGGGCGAACGCGACGGTGCGATCCATAGTGCGACCATCCTTGATCACGTGACCGCCGACATGCGGATTTACGGTGAAGAAAGCTTTGGGCCAGTAAAACCAATTATTCGGGTCAAGGATGCCGAGGAAGCGATAAAAGTTGCCAATGACACCGAATACGGCCTGTCCGCGTCGGTCTATTCCGACAATATCCAACGCGCGTTGAACGTGGCCAACCAAATAGAAAGCGGTATCTGCCACATCAACGGGCCGACCGTGGGGGATGAGGCTCAGATGCCTTTTGGCGGGGTCAAAGACAGCGGGTATGGGCGCTTTGGTGGCAAACCAGGGATCGATGCGTTCACGTCAGTGCGCTGGCTAACTATCGAAGATCCTAAACAGCGCTATCCCTTCTAAGGCAACGAAGAGTGACCAAGATGGATAAACTGGCACGAAACAAAGCGACTGTTACAGCGTTCTATGAGCAAATGTTCAACGCTTGTGATCCTGTTGGGGCTGTCAAAAACTATGTTGGAAACGAATATGTCCAGCATACCCCCCATGTGGAAACAGGAAAGCAGGGGGTCATTGTATATTTTGCGCGTATGGCCCGCGAGCATCCCGGCATACGCGTCACTATCCATAAAACCTTTGCAGAGGGGGATCATGTGATCCTCCATTGTCAGCAATATTGGCCCCCAGGGTTGCGACTATGCGGGCATCGATATTTTTCGTCTCGATACGGCGGGGAAAATCGTGGAGCACTGGGACGTTTTACAGGAAATGCCAGCGTCCAGCGCTCATGAGAATGGGATGTTTTGAAGTGAAATCAACACATCCAAATGGATCGCAGTGATCCAAAACCAATACGGTAAACGAAAACTAGGGAGAGAGAATATGACTGGAAGATTAGACGGGAAAGTAATCTTTTTAACAGGCGCTGGTGGCGGTCTCGGAACGGCGCAGGCAAAACTAATGGCACAAGAGGGCGCGACGCTTATGCTTGCCAATCTGCCAGAGGATCCAGTGATCGCTGAAGGCAAATCCGCGACAAGCCTTTGGGAAAACGTGCAAAATACCGCTCAAGAAATCCGTGATGGTGGTGGCAAAGCCGAAGTTGTCGCCCTTGACGTGACCAAAGAAGATCAATGGCAGGCAGCGATTGACAGGACCGTGGAAACCTTTGGCAAGCTGGATGTGCTCGTGAATAATGCGGGGATCTATTATCATGCGGGTCTATTGGATCACACTGTCGAGAAGTTTAACCAAATCGTCGGGGTTAACCAACTTGGTGTGCTTTTAGGGATGCGTGCGGCGGTTCCGGCGATGCAAAACAATGGCGGTGGATCGATCATCAACTTTGCGTCCATCTATGGCATCGTTGGTGCGGGGGTATCGACAGCGTATCAATCGACAAAGGGTGCTGTGCGTCTAATGACGAAATCTGCAGCCTTGGAATTTGTTGGTGACAATATTCGCATCAATTCCATCTGTCCTGGTATGTTTGACACAAACCTGTTCGAAAGCTCGGTGCCAAAAGAGGCATGGGAGCCACTTGTAGACTTGGTACCTATGAAGCGTTTCGGAAAACCCAAAGAAATCGCTTATGGCGCGGTCTTCCTTGCGTCAGATGAAAGCTCATTCATGACCGGCTCTGATTTGGTAATTGATGGTGGCTATACTTGCCCATAACCTGAAAACACAACTGCCCCGTTTGTCTCTGATAAACGGGGCAGCGCGATCAACTCATTCGCATTTATCAGGCCATTTTCACTAGGGAGTAGGAAAATACAGCAATTTTACATTATGTTCCTCCTCTAGTGAGCTGATGAAAAACGTACCAAGGTGGGAAGCTAAAGTTTCTTCGCAATAGCGAACGGTAGAAAAATTGACCGCGAATTTTCGGTTCGATTATCCCGCGCTGCAGAAATCACTCATTCAGTGGATGTCCCCTATGGGCCGGTCGCGGCTCATAGTCTGTTTTGCATCCTGGACTTTGCAAAGATGCTGTATTGGGGCTGATCGCTAGATATCAGTGTTGAGAATTGCCCTTTGGCAGTTGTTCCTGTGTCTTTGCCCTTAGCATGTTTGGTGCATGCCAGCGGGTTTAACCCGCAAGATTTCTTTTTGAAGAAAGGGCTCGGATATGGAACTTTTTGTTGGTTTGGACGTGTCGCTCGAGAGCATCGCGATCTGTGTGCTGTCTTCCCATGGCACGGTGGTCAAAGAAACGACGTCACCTTGCGAACCGGAGGATCTGATTGCTCTGTTGCGGTCGTTGCCAGGGAGGGTTGAATGCATAGGCCTTGAAGCGGCCCCCTTGTCACAATGGCTCTACCGTCATCTGATTGAGGTTAGGTTTGAAACGACCTTGATGGAGACACGCCAAGTCAAAGGGGCGTTGAAGGCCATGCCAATCAAGACTGACCGGCGTGATGCTGAGGGGATCGCACGACTGTTGCATATGGGCTGGTTCCGGCCCGTGCATTGCAAATCCACCTCGGCACAGGAGATGCGCGCCCTTCTTTCCGCGCGCAAGACGATCGTGTCGGCCATCACCAACCTCGAATTATCGATCAGAGGAATTCTGCGCAACTTTGGATTAAAGCTGGGACGAATCTCCAAAGGCGGCTTTGAAGAGCGCGTTCAGGAACTGGCTGCAGGCAATGTCAAACTACAAGCGGCGGCAATATCGATCCTGGCTGCGCGAAATGCCCTGCGTGTTGAATTGGCAGGTCTGGAAAAATTGCTTCGGGATTTTGCCAAGGCTGATCCCCTGTGCCATCTGTTTATGACCATGCCTGGGGTTGGTCCAATTGTGGCGCTGACAGTCAAGGCAGCCATAGATGACCCCAATCGTTTTCAATCTTCAAAGGACGTGGGGCCTTGGGTTGGCCTCACCCCTCGGCGGGAACAATCCGGTGAGCGTGACATCGTAGGCTCGATCTCCCGCGCAGGCGATGCGGGATTGCGCACTGGGCTTTATCAGGCGGCCATGGTGATGCTGAACAAGGGCCGTCCCAGTTGGCTGACGGCCTGGGCACTGAACGTTGCTAAACGGCGTGGAAAGCGACGGGCGACTGTTGCTTTGGCCAGGCGCATAGGGGTGATTTTGCATCGCATGTGGCAAGACGGGACGGAGTTCCGCTTCACCCGCGCAGCACCAAACGCAGCCTAATTTGCTCAAATAGAAGGAGAATAGGGCCACCCCTCGAGGAGTGTGTTCTGTGGTCCCAGCCGGGACGCAGCCCCCGATGATGCCGTTAGCGAACTTGATGCTGGACACCCCGTGTCCAAGCACGCTGCAAAGATAGGCACTCGGGATCTGCAATTGGACGAGGCATAATGTGGCAGCCAAGGCGCTGACCACGGACGGAAGCATCATCCCGGTTTGGATCAATCAAGGTACAACGGCCAAGAGCAAGGCTCAAAAAGGAAGTGAAAGACATTTGGGACTGCAACCAGAAAATCTCCACCCTATGGCACGGAGATCCAATTGCCTTGAGCATCAAAGCTTGACAGACCCCGCCCCAATACGGAAGGTCGCTACCTGCGCTTAGCAGCCATTGATGCGCTGGCAACATTGTGGCGCACCGTCTTTGAGGGAGGAATGACCGCATCGCTTAGTCTGCCGTGGTGCATTCGCCGGTTTAGCGAGGTGGTATTCCCGCCCAGTGCGCTTTGCTCTCCTTAGCAGCTAATCGCTTTTGCCCTTAGATCTGATGCGATAGCTTGCCCAGCGCTGTCGCTGCGCCTCAGCAATGCGGGCCTTGCCCTCTTCGGTCTTCGGCCCAGTCGACATTCCACCGTGAAACTTGCATCGCCGCTTGCCAGGCTCTGACAACAAGCGGCAGGGATGCCCCTTTCGTGTCTTCGCTCGGCAGGTCCAGCGGTTCGTTAAAATCTTTGCTGCATCGCGGGCTTTGTTTCGAGATTTTATGCGATCTAGGCACTTACTACTCTTATCTGGCTTGAGTAATACCCCATATGCCTGCGCTTCGAGCACGGGCGTTTTGATTTCGGAATGCGGCAAAACACGAACTCGTAAAACCTCAAAAATTCTTGCCAAGCAACCCCAGCAGTATTCTCTCGGAAAGAATGCCCGCCGCTTGGTTTCATAACGGCTAACAATGTGACGGGTGCAGCCGACTATCTTTGCCATATCAGTCTGCGTCAGACCTGCCTTGCGGCGGATGGCTTTGAGTTCAGGTCCGGTCAAAGAGCGATAAGTTTTCATGTCGTTTCTCTTGTTTCGTTACCCGATAGAGGGCGTGCGCCACTACGTATCCCCCTAGCCCCGTCCACTCGCGCCGGAGGGAGGGGGATTGAAGCTTTCCTTACGCGACCCCAAGCCCTTGGTTTCCCCAAGCGGGATGAGGAGTGAGTGAGTTTCAGGAGAGAGGAGTTACTGCATGGCTTTTCTTTTGCTTTCACAGGTTTAACTGCCAAATGTTCCACATATGGAGAAAGGAGTGTTTGAATAGTGGTGACTGAGGCGATGACTTGGGGGGCTTTACCCTCTTCTCCCTTCTGATTTCTCTTTTCATGTCATTGCTTCAGGTTAGGTAACATTGAGTTTTAGGCCAGCAATGCGCTCGGCGTTTTCGATCATGGCCCGCTCCAACTCAGCCCGTTTTGATGCAGGCGCGATAAAACTGTCGTGTACAGGTAAGGCAACGTCTCCTTGCCTGAGTAAGTCCAACAACACGGCTTCGGCAATGTCGCTGTCCAACCGCATAAGCTGAGCACCCTCGTCTGATCCGAAGGCTGAGGTAATCGGATGGTGCAGGGCGCAAATGTCTTTGATCAAGCGTTCGGCCGCGGCTAAGGCTTCGCTTGTGGCTGGAAGCGCGACCCCGACCATGGCCTCATGGTACGCAATGGCAATTTGGGCCTTACGACGCGTTGAAGCATTGATTAAAATTAGCAGGGCACGCTTTACCAACGAACGCGGCCATGGCGGAAGATAATAGGCGTCGGCAGGCATACGTCCTCCTATCTTGCCATAGAGCAAGGAAGGGTGCAGGCAGCTGAAATCCAACTCCACAACTGGCTCGCCATCGATTTGAATGCTCCTACGCGCCTCCTTTGAAAGGACCTGCCATCCGCCGCCCCTAGCGTACAAGCGTCCGCCACGCTGAAAATTTCGATTGAAAATGCGGACTAGAGGAGCGCAGATAGTTGGAGGTAGACCCAAACCGCAGATTCCTTCGTTGATTTTGCACAGTTTCTTGCGCATTCGGAGAGTTGCCCTTGTGTCACTGTAGTCAGCTGGCGCCTTGTTTGCATCGCGTAAGACAATGGTTTCGGATGGCCAGGTCAGCATTGGAGGTGTGCACCTCGTTAAGTCAGCGATGATTTCGCAAAGCTCTGGCTTCGCCTTTGCAGCGCTCTGCCAGCCGCGCTGTCCCGGTGGGCGACGATCATGGTAAATGAGACCCTTCTCGTCTAGCCGATCCATGGCCCCGGTAATGAAGCGCCAGGTGTAAGGACGATCTCTGTAACGGCGCGGCATATCATCGTGCCTAGCGGTTCGACTGTAGCTGAGCCACTGCTCCCCTAAGCCGAGTGCCAACGCCACGGCTGCAAGCGTTTCTGTGCCGCCCAACACGGCACGGATCGTGGGCCAATAAGGGCGGTGGTCGAAACGCAAACACAAGGGCGCCTGCCGTTGAAGAGCGTAGGGGGTAACGAGAAACGCTCCCTCTGGCTCGGAGAACATCAACATTGGGAAGCGCGCTCCAGCAGAAGCCCCAGAAGCATCTCATCATCATTGCCATTGGGCGTGGCACAGTTCCTGATCAAAGCGTTTCGAGTACGGCACATCTCACAGGGCCCAACTGCCCTCTGAGCGCGTGTGCTGAGCTGTATGAGCCACTGAAGTACATCTTTGAAGGCAACGACGCGCCAAGGGCCAAAACGGAAATCCTCGCCTTGATAACAATCGGAATTCTCTTGGCACGGTTGCGGCGATTTCGAAGGGCTGTTCATTAGCAGGCACCTCCCATTGGAAGCACCGGGGTATCGCCTACCGAAGAACAGAGGGTAGCGATCTGCCGGTGCACACGCTGCGTTGGCAGATTTCGTAATTCTTGGTGGATGTTTTGCGACTTCAAAGTCAGGCTCCTTCAAAGTTGAAGGGGCAGCCAAAATGCAATACATTCTTTGCAGTCACGAAAAGAACGCGCCTCCATTCCGGCTGGTCCGGTTGGGGGCATTCTTATGCGGGTTCGCCTGCAACGACGCGCACTCCGGCGTGGTCGAGATAGGAGTCCAAGTCCGCTTTCTCGATCCGCGTGGCGCCGCCGAACTTCGTAAACGGGATTTCACCACGCTTGTGGGCTTCGTAAAGCGTTGAGCGGCTTTGGCCGCTGTAGGCCACTGCCTCGGGGATTTTGAAGAAACGCTTTTCCGGAACAACCGGGTGGGTTCTGACTTGTTCGCAAAGCTTCTTGGCCAATTCAGCTTTGTCATGTGGATTCTTCGCCATGTCGCCTCCAATCACCGCTCACGATGGATCGTCCACCTTGTTCCATGCGGGTACGAGAGGCTTAGGCCATCGTGTCGAGATAGGGGTAGTTAGGCAAAACGGGCAAAATCAGATTGGCTTTTTGCCCAGGGTTATGCCTTATTTTTTTCGGCCAAGTGCGCGTTTCAGTGTGTCTACGCTAAAGCGCTTCTCGATCGTTTTCTCGATTTCTTGAGCGACTTCCTTCCACGTGAGGTTGTCGTGGCCTTCAGGAAACAATTGGTCGTAAGTGGCCCGAACATCGTCCCTTTTACGAGGGCGCCCGGCTTTATTTTGTTCATCACAACTCGTGAAAAAGGTCTCCGGATCTCCTCTCTCAATCGCAGAAAGCAAAGCGTTGAGCCGGTTCGGTTCTATGAAAACATCCTCGTTAACCGCGCCACCGCATGAGTTTGCCAGACTGATATTACTTCGGAGCGTTTTTCCGGTTGTTATGTCGAAAAATTCGTTCCTAAAACCAAATTTCTCGGGCGGCACTTCGAAGCCTGGGGTTGAAACCCTCCGGAACTGCCTTCCACGTCCCGGAACAAAAAAGCTTTTTGAGAGCCCGCAGTACTTCCAAGCAAGTATCAAGCTTTCCTTGCAAATTAACCCACGGTCATAATCAGGGTGATCTATTTCGATGAATTCTGCGTCGGGTGGTTCTTCTTCTACACTCGCTTCATCAAAGCTGTCATCTGCAGATTGTATGCTTTGGTGGGTCTTTCCTTCCGAGGGGGTGCTGATTTGTGGAAGAAACCTTTCTAGACATTCCCGTTTAGTTTCACCTGATCTTAGCCCAGTCCTCGGTGGTGGTAGAGACTTGTTAACCGCATCATCAATCTGCTTGAGTATTCTGCTCACGGACTCGTACTTCATCGTCTTGCTTCCAAACTCGTTACTGTCGCGCTCATCACGGTCACAATCTCCCCCCAACGGTCCAACGCGGCCGCACGTTGTGGGAGAAGGTCTGCTTGCTGGTAGACTCGGGCAACGGCGCTCAGAGCGCTACCTGTAGCCGCGTGGTTCTGAATGCGGTCCACCACGCCCTCTGGGACGCCAGAAGCGGCCAGAGCGCTTGCCATCGCCCGGCGTAGGTCATGCAGCCGCCACGGTTGGAACTCCTCGCCCAGTAGTTTGTCCAGTTTTGCTTTGGCTTTCGAGATGCCAGAGGATGGGGTTTTGCCGGTCGTGGTGAATACGTACTCCGCATCGCCAGCCAATTCGCGGCGGGCTTCAATTTCAGAGAGTGCAGGGGGCGAGAGGTGCACGATATGCGGCTTTCGGTTTTTGGTCTGCTGACCTTCGAGTTGGATCCGCGCCGCGTCGGCGTGGATGTTTGACCAACGTAGACAGGAGATTTCCCCGCGCCGCTGGCCTGTCAGGATCAATAGCCGGAACATTGGCCCCCAGAGCGCCCCCAGGTCGAAAGACGCCTGATATATTGCCCGAACCTCTGGCAAGGACAACACTCGGTCGCGCGGTTGCTCGCGCCCGGCACCTTCCAAGGCAATGCCGATATCGCTTTCCAGATAATCGCGACGATCCGCCCAGCGCGTGAAGGTGCGAAGATAGGCCCGAGTGCGATTGGCGTAGACTAGCCGCCCGGCGCTGGTGTGCGTATCTATGGCCGCTTGCAGGTCAGCCCGTGATAGGGCGACAACCGGCTTTTCGACATGATCCGCCAAAGCCTTGTTCAGTTCTTTTGAAACGGTCTTGCCAGTTGCGAGATTGACCAGCTTCAGCACCTCATATTGGTCAAGCACTTCCCGAACTGTCTTTCGCTCGGCTTCTTCACGTTCTGCCGCGAGGCGGGTTACTTCTGCGTCAGCAATGCGGTCGAGGCCGCGGCTCGCCTCCATTTCAATTTCGAGAGCAGTTGCTCGAGCATCTGCTAGCGATAGGCCAGCACCCTGGCGCCTACCATCTGTCCCCCAAGAGCAATAGGCCCCCAACGTGTGCTTGCGCTTTGGCCCGCCCTTTATCCGTTTTTCGAATACCCATGACGCTTTGCGCTGCCCCACGCGAAGATGTAGCCTAGGGCGCAGAGAGTCCGAATAGGTGTCCCGTCCCGATGCCGAGGGCTTGACGCTTTCGAGGAACCTGTCAGTCAGTTTGCTGCGAATTTTTCAATTGGGGGACATATGGGGGACAAAAACGGCTGGCTTGTGGTGGATTTTGAAGGACGATTCAAGACAGTTCTTGATCGGGAGACAATAACAGGAGTTGCAAATATTCCAAGAAAAACAGGTATAAATAGGAAGACGGGGGACACCCGTGGATGGTTGCGGAAAGATAGTCGAATTCAGGGTGTTTGTGATTTGTAATCAGTAGGTCCGCGGTTCGAGTCCGTGTGGGGGCACCACTTTTCACATATAACCCTTTGTTTCCTTGTTTGTAAGGCGTTCCTGTGTCTATCACGACACACGCGGCGACACACATCGAGGACACAAGCATGTCCCTAGGCTCAGGACCCATTAATTCACTTGAGGAGTTGATGCCGTCATGATTCAAGTTCCCCAAATTTGGGGGTACTATGAGCAATCTTTACTGGCTGAGCGA
>Ga0105356_10005622_pt1 | contig 11873 bp, 8 predicted proteins | sample GOMGulsemesocosm_3_FD_83502 | JGI IMG/M metagenome (GOLD analysis project Ga0105356, IMG submission 83502) | Methane-oxidizing microbial communities from mesocosms in the Gulf of Mexico - GOM9D Gulf of Mexico | ecosystem: Environmental > Aquatic > Marine > Cold seeps | place: Gulf of Mexico...
ATTGTTATTGAACTACTGTCACCGGCGATGCGTCCGTTACAAATTACCCAAGATTTATTGGGCTTTTGGAATGGCAGTTATGCTGAGGTTAAAAAAGAAATGAAGGGCCGTTATCCGAAGCACGCATGGCCTGATGACCCATTGACATACCGTAAGGGGTGGAAAAAAGATTGACAAAATAAGTAGGTGACTATAATTTCACCACACACACATATACAAGGATGTTGATAATATGATCAGAGATATTCGAAAGAAAGAACGACTCATCACATTACGCCAGCTCGATTACAATGCTGGCGAGTTAACGACAATCTCAAACCTCGATAGTCATCCAATCTGTTTCCCGCTAGAAAAAAGTGAGGACGGCGAAGAGTATTTTATTGCGCGAGAATACTCGCTCACCATTCCTGATGATTCCGTTTATCACATCCCTTTCATGTTTAATGCCGATGGTAGCCCATGGTATGAAGGCAACTTGTTCTTCTATCGCCAATCTATCGATAAGGCGACCGGATATGAAACAACTGAGGAATTACGGGCAAGAGCGTCGATGTTGCTCGATTACAAGTTGTTCTGTGAAGACAGCAGTCTTGATTTCTTAGATTTTAGCTCGTCGAGACCAGGGAAAAGACCGACTTACAACTTCTTTTCGCACTTGAAGCACAACGAGAAAGTGTCAGATAAGAACGTTAATAAACGCACCCTAGTTTGCTATGATTTTTATAAATTTCTTGCCAAGCTCCCCGGCTTCACTATCGATATTAATCGCGTCGAGAAAACCACCAAGGCATGGTTACTATTTGAAAACGGCGCTAGTAAAGAAGTCGAGTTGAGATCACAGACGGTTCGAGTCAGTCATATTGCGAAGGAGGTGCCGCTTGGTTATGTAAGAGACGAGGGCGAGGATTTACGTCCACTAACGAATGACCAGCGCGATGAGCTGATTGAGGTGCTGAATAGCAAGTTTACCGTCGATGAGCGTCTAATACACCTGTCCGCACTAAACACCGGGGCGCGTAAACAGAGTATTCTTACCATGCGAAGGAAGCATATTCGCCATTTAACCAGCTTCGTATTGGCTGATGATGGCATTTCGCAAAAGCCTGAGGCTGAAATTGCACGTGATGGCACCTTAATGCTCAAAGCGAATCGTCACAACGGCATCGACACCAAGTTCGGTAAGTCACAGACACTATATTTTCCGAAAAAACTAATCGAGCAAATTAAGCTATACGATGATTCGAATGAGGCAGAAAAGCGCCGTAAGCTATTTCGGGACCTGCACGGTGATATTCTCAGCGATGACGACATGTATCTATTCCTATCGACCCGTGGTAACTGTCATTACATGGCTAAGGACGATCCGCGCTTTCGCAAGGTAAAGTCACGCCCGAAGGGCGAGCATACAGATTATTTAAAAAATAAGCTGTTTAAATACGTTTCGGACGAGTTTCCCCGGGATTTTACCTTTCACTGGCAACGCGCCACTTTTGCCTTCATGCTCTACCAGCTACTTGCTCCCCTTGTGAACTATGATTCCAAGGTCGAATTAAAGCCCGGTCAAATGCGACCTGGTGATGAGATTCGCTTTATACAGCAGCGCTTGCATCATGCCAATCGAGAAACCACCGAACATTACCTGAAACTATTTACTAATTTCGATCAAATCGTGGCTGCCCAAGAGGCTTATGAAGATCGCCTGTTTGAAGGTATGGGGTTTTAACATGGAAAACACCGATAACGATATTCAATCGAACTTGACGGTTCGTGACACCTTTGTGGCAGATCGCCTAGCGCTATTACGGGACTTTTCACATCCAGAGAAAGTGCGCTGGCAAGCAAGTAAAGAGGTCAAAGTATTTCCGTTAGACATAGGGGCGCTAGCCTATACCATTCGCCAACCCCAGAAAAGTAATCATCTCGCACACCTACCGTACCTTGTTGATGAAAGTAGCTTTATGCCAAGCAGAAGAAAGTTATTGGTTGTCTTGCATGATTACATTTCAATAACCGGAAATAACGACCAAACCGTAATCTTTCATTTAGGCCATTTTATCCGAGCTGTCATGTGGTTAGACACTCATGGGCATAGTGATGCTTTTGAGTCTAAAGAGGCAGCGAGGAAGGGCTACATTGCTTTTGTTGCTGAGCTAAATCATCAAATAAAATTAGCAGAATTAAATACCATCAATCCCAAATCAGCATATGAAAAGCAGTATGGACTGGTTAAATTACTCGGTTTGTATTGGGGTGATGAAACTTCTCTAGATATTACTCGTGAAATTCCAACTATAAGATATAAAAGGCAAGATAGTGAAGCGCCAGAAGAACAAAGTGTACGATTAGCCACGCAAGCATCGTTGCATCTAGCGCGTGGCTTTAAAAGCGTTGTCATGAATAATAAAGCATTTCCATTTCTACTCAAAATGCGTGATTACGAATGCTATGTATTTAATTGTAATATTAATTCCTGCGTTACACCATACACAGACTCTAAAAATGCCAATTATCACTACGAAGAAGGTCGAATTGCAACTCCAGAGGAATATATTGCGGCGAGTAACCGCGAAATAAAAATGTACGAAGCAAGAAACGAGGTGAACAAGTCAACAAAAAAACTCTCATTGATAAATGCAGATTCCCGACATCCATTTCGCCTATCTATTGCTTCGATTGCTATGCAAAACTATGCCCAGTTGTTTATTTTGATGACTGGAGCTTACCCCTCAGAGCTAGCTCAACTTGAATATGATGATAGCTATAGCTTAGAAAAAGACTTACTTAAAAACGATTTCCGCGCCATTAAGATGAGAGCCGCAGGACGGGAAGTGGTTTACCACCTGGGAAACCTAAAAGGATTAGTGGTTTTCAAAGAGTATATTCAGTTAAGAAATTGGGTTTTAAATGGCTTGGATTACCCCTATCTATTTTTCGCTATAGAAAAAAAAGGAACGCACACCGAAAATTTTCATAAACTTAAAAGTCACAATGTGCAGCGATTTCTTAAGAGCTTTAAGGGTAAATTTTTGCCTGCATCGTTTGAAATAATTTCAGCAAGAAAGGCGCGTAAATATAAAACTGTAGTGTGGAATGAGCTCGATATTGCACAAGAAGACATTGCGAAGGGGCTAAATCATGACCTTAAGACCAATCAGAGGTGTTATGCGGTTTCCAGTCCCGACAGGCAGCAAAATGAACTTGGTTTGTTTTTTGAATCGGCTAATGCCGCAGCAAAACTCATTACGGCAAGAGTCAAAAAAACAGAACAGATTCCGATTGTATATATTCATAACAATGACCACCCTGAAACCACTAAAATTGGCTCTGGTCATTGTAATGATTTTAAGCATCCCGAAGCGATGGAAGATGAGCCTCCAATTAAGCCGGATTGTACCAGTCAAATGGGCTGCCTGTACTGTGAACACTATGTATGCCATGCGGATAAAGAGGATATTAAAAAGCTCTATAGCTTGCTGTATGTCATCGAAGCGGTGCGCAAGATGGCAACTGATTTTAGTCATTCAGATAAGCTTCTGCTTGAGCTTACAATGCGAATTCAATTGGTATTAAAGCAAATGTCAGATAAGTCAGCTGATATAGGGTTGCTTGTCGATGAAATTAAAAATGAAGTAATGGAGCATGGGATATTGACCTCATTCTGGGAGTTTCGCCTGCAACGCTACGAACAAATGGGAGTGATGATCCAATGAATGTCGATATTATTAGCAATATATTTGATGCGAATAAGTGTGAGTTAGGTGTAGCTCCTGACAGTTACCAAGACGAAAACTACAAGCGCCCTTCAGCTGGTTTTGTGCTGTGTCGCAATAAAGACAATGAGCCGACCGCTGTTTATGGACAAGATATTTGGGATTTTAATCCTTATCGCCTAAGCGCCAAGAAAGAGTCTAAATACCGTTTTGACAATTTGCTAAAAGGTGAATTTACAGCAGAGCGCAGAGCCTTAGTCGATGAAGCTAAATATCTACTATTTTGCATCAAGTATTTTGCTCGCGGAGGATATACAGGAACACTATCTACAACCACATTACATGGCTACTATCATGTCTTTATTTCAGCCATAAAATATTGTATTTCACTCAATAGCAATAAATTTATTGGTATCATTACGCTTAAAGAGCTATTTTCCAATAAGACCTATCTACCACACTTTTTAGCAACAAAAAACAGCTTTAATATCACAAAAAACTGTCGTTCTATATGTAAACATCTAAATCACATCGGGAAAGATAGAGTCGGCTTTAAGGTGCTAGCCGATTTAAGTATTAATGATGACGATAGTAAACAAACGCCAATTATACCTACACGGCTTTATTTAATGATGATTACGCAATTAACTGATGAAGTTGAGTCACTGGATGGCAGGCTTGATAATCTGCCAGACTTCTTAGCTGAATTCAGTGACAGATTTTATGGGCGCACTCATGCAACCCAAAAGGGATATGGTGTTGGCGGTAATAAACACTGGCGTCTCAATATGGCACAGGCACTAGTAGCATATAAGCTAGACGACGTATTTAAAGAGCATCTATCTGTTACTGATATAAAAACCTTAACAGCTACTCTGAAATCAATTCAGTACCGCATGCGGTTACTTATTCATTTGTATACGGGAATGCGTGATCAGGAAGTAATGCGTTTACCTTATAAGTGTCAAAATGAAAGAAATATTAGCGAAGAGTTTAAAGACGAGCAGGGCAAGGTATTCGTAAAACCACGTATAGTAAAACTTATTTCAACCACGACTAAATTTACCGGCTACCTCCAAGCTGAATCGTGGTACGCAGCTCCAGAAGTCGAAAAAGCTATTAAAGTTTTACAGCTGATATGCGAGGGACTAAGCAAACTTTACAATGTTGATATTAATAACAGCGATTTGTTTTTAAACCCCTCTATTATTAGCCACAAAACAACAGAATACGGTGTCGTTGATTTTAATCATCACTTAAAGAAACCCGCTTGGATAGAGAGCTTGGTAATTTCGGCACAAGATTTTAATGAGCTTGAAGCCTCAGATCCATCACTGGATTTTCATGAAGAGCCTGAATTTAAAATAGGACAAGTGTGGCCGATAAAAAGTCACCAATTCAGACGTTCATTGGCCTACTACGCTGCCAGCTCTGGTTTTGTTAAGTTGCCAACCTTAAAGCGCCAGTTCAAGCATTTAACGAAGGAAATAACCCGTTACTACTCGCGTAACTTTGAGAACGTTACAACTATCTTTGGTTACTACAACGAAGAAAGTAAAGAGTTTGAATTGCCCTCTTATCACACCATATTGAACTGCCAAGCGGCTGTAATCACTGATGTCGTGGACATGCTGATGATTGATTTACTGGGTAGTGAAGAGAAACTCTATGGCAAGACCGGTGGCTATGTAGAGCGCCAACGTGATAAATTGCGTGACGGTGAGATTATGATTGAAGATGTACGTAAAGAGACAAATCAGCGCGTGGATAAGGGTGAGCTGTACTACCGTGATACGCTGCTTGGTGGCTGTATGAAAATGGGTAAGTGTGACCAATCGATGCTTGGTCACATTACCGCCTGCTTAACGTGCGAAGACGGCACTATTAAAGAGAACAAAGTTGACGTTCAAATCGAGGTGCTCATTGATCAATTAACGTACTTTGATGAAGGCAGCGGCGAGTATCAAGTGATGTCAGCAGAGCTGGCAGAGCTGACTAAATACAAAGAGCACCGAATGACACCAGAACCGAGACAGAGGAGGGATTAAGATGAACCCGAAACTACAACATTGCTATGATGCATTTGAACGATTAAAGCTAAATAATGGTACACAGGAAGGGTGTACCGGATTGCCACTCAATGAAATAACATTTTCAAAAATCAGTCAAGAGGCTGGTCTTGATAGCGGTTACTTGAAAAAAAACCGCGAGAATCACCAGCCTTTACTTTCGATTCTAACGCTGTTTCAAGAGGATCTTAAGAAGAGTGGCACCACCATGAGTAAAGGTGCGGCTATTCAGCGAGAAAAAGACAATTTGAAAGTGGCAAAGGATGAAAAGAAAAGCGCAGAAATCAAGCTCGAAGCCTCGTTGGGTCGTGAGTTGCAGTTGTACCATAAGTTAAAGGAAGTCGAACAAGAGAATATTGAGCTAAAGAAACAATTGGCTCAGTTCAGTAACGTGACCCACTTACCAATGTAACTTAAGGGGTTGGTCCTATTGAATAATAGCGATGAGGTACACCGCACTCAAGGGATTGTGGTGTTTAATTTGCCTGTTTGCTGGTGTAGTTAGGACTACGTAAAGATCATTCATTCCATTAAAAATGGAATATGTAAGCCCTTGTAACACAAGAAATTAGAAGAAAAACAGGAAAATGTGGCAGGTTATAAAATTCAGGTTGAATCAATAAATAAAATAGAATCATGATTCCATGAAAAATTAATATCATGACCATTATAGGTCATGATATTAATACTTGGTTAATTTCAATGCGTCTCCGCATTGGTCAAAAATAGTGGTTTTGGTGGTTTCAGTCTAATTTTATCCTACACATCAAATTTCAATTTTGATGTGTAATTTTTCAATTGTGAATGGCAACTAAGACTTAGTGCCTAAAAGTTAGTTGCGAAATAAGAGGGCCATACATGTTATGAACATTCTATTTTTATGTACTGCGAATATCAATAGAAGCAAATCAGCGGAAGTGCTTTGTGGCCGTCTCGATGACAACAACACATACCGATCAGCTGGCCTTAGCGCCAAATATACAGCAGCGAACAATTCAGTCTTGTGTACTGAAAAATTGCTGTCGTGGGCTGATCATGTCTATGTATTCGAGCAAATGCATCTTGATCGAATCAAACAATACACTCAAGAAAAATATCTGGGCAAAATCTTAAATCTAGATATAGAAGATCGGTACAAATACATGAATCCTGAACTTGTGCAGCTACTAAAGCTCAAAATCCATGAGTATCCCAATAACTGATTAATAATGGCGAAAAGACGGTGCGCTACACGAAATTTGCGCGAGTTTTGATAGCAAAAAATTATTTCGTGCGCGTACAGATCGTAAATGTGGCGTTAATTTAAAGATGACATATAATATAGATCATTAATTAAGTTTTAGAGTAAATTATGAAACGAAAAACACGTAAAACTCACAGTGAATCAGAAGCGTTGATTTTTGCCAAGGCTGCAAAAGAAGCATCGATAACAATAGAAACTAAACCAAAAATTAAACAAGAACAATCTGAGCATTAATTGCAGCGTTAATCTAACTAGTAACTAAGAAAATGTTGCTGGTATTAAGATTAGTTAATCAAGTTATCTTCGATAACAAATCTTTCTGTGATCTCTTTGTATTTAGTAAACCGATCATCAATTAGATAGAGTGAAAAAACGCTGTGCGAGCATCAACGACTGAACAATCAACTCAAAATATTACAGAACCACACTCCATCAAAGTGTACTATAACTTGCCCAACAGTCATTTTACCATGATAAACTCGTTGAACATTTACCTAGAAGATCAGATCTTGTATGAGTAAAACATTCAACTTATTTAGGCCGCCAGATCCAGTCAATCTATTCTTATGATGATAATAATAATGTATCTTTTTTTCGTAATATATAATTACCATTTTTCTTACAAAACTTCTCTCTAATATATTTTTTATGAGATTCCGGATATCTATTTTCACCCGTTGTAATGATTACTTGGTATTGATTATGATTAAAGGAACTTAGTGCCTTTTCAAAAAGGCTTAATGTCTTCACTAGTTTATCGGAGTCTATACCTGCATCTTCAGGTGTATCTATAATCAGAAGTCGAGGAAACTTAACACTATTATTCTGAAGACTATAAATTAAGAATGTAAAGTAATAAACAAGCCTTATCATGACACCACTGCTCTTTTCTTTATATATCCCACCATCAATTAAAGGCATATAATCGTCATCAATAGTTGCTGTGCTTGCGCCTAATGGCGACTTTTCTATTAAATTGGTAAATATCGAGTTAAATTCTTCTATAGTATTCTCATTATCCTTGTTAAAATTCCTTTCTGATTTTGAAAGTTTTTTATCCATAATTTCTTTATCATGCTTCTCTTTCTCTTTTTCTTTTTTTAAATTATGAATTTCCAGGTTGACCGAATGATACTTCTCTTTGTCATACAATTCATCATTAAGACTATTTATTTGGTTGTTTAAATCTTCAAATAACATGATATCTTTATGATATGTAGAGTTGTTTATAGCTTGTTTTAATCTATTGTTTAATAAAAGATTTTTATTTTTCAAAGACTGTAATTCGAACGTTCCATTTGAAATGTCACTATTAATATCAGCAACAGCATCGTCAATAGTATCGATTTTTTTAGACTTTTGTTTGTATATTTTTCTATAATCTTCGATGGAATAGATGAAGTTATAAGAATTATAATTTCCTTCACTTTCATGTTCTATACCTATTTGTTCACTCTTGCAAAGTGGACATGCACTTTGATCGAACATTTTTATTTCTTCATGAGTAAACATTATTTTTTGAAGTTGTTCCACTTCAAAAAATAGATTGTTTTTATATTCACAAACTCTTTCCAATTCATATTCTGAATTTTTAATCCTAATCAAAATATCGTTTATTTTTATAGAGTTAGTAAGTACTTCATTTTCAATATCATCTACAACTTGTCTATCAGAATAGCTGCTTCCATCGTCATTGGAGAGAAATTTTCTTCGTTCTTTTAAATCTTCTAATTTATCAGATATTTTTGTATTTTCTTGAGTGCTTAATTCAATATCAAAATTTTCATTATAATGCAATGAGTTCAATTTAATTAGTGATGACAATTCACTAGATATTTTATTATATTGAAGATCTTTTTCCCTACAAGCGCTATAGCACTTATTATATTCTTCAGATACTCTACCTAGCAGTGTTTCAAATATGGACTTTCTAATTATTAATGAGTCAGTAATAAAATTATAAGAATTAGGAGATTTATACATTCGATTATTCTCAGTATACTGATCATAATTAATGAGCCTGTATAAGCTTTCAAAATCTATAAGCCAGGCATGACGCCCTAGGGAAAGTTCAAAAACTTCGATGTCTAGCTTATCGAGAATCCAGTCAGAAAATGTTTCATTACCATTTCGTCTAATAATTTTTCTACTAATTGAACAATTACCATCATGAATAAAAATTTCATTATCTTTTATAAATCGTTTTAGTACGTATTTAATATTGTTAATTTCTACTTCAAGTTCGACATAGTTATTTTTATCTTGTAGTACTTGCAGGTACTCTCTTTTTGCTTCTGTTTTTGTTTTCTTGTTTTTATTTTCTTTAAATACTTCGACATTACCACCCAAACCATATTCTATAAATAATGTAATAGTGGTTTTTCCAGAACCATTATCTCCAACAATTAAATTGAATCCATCATTTAGTTCCGGGGACTCATATTGATACAACTCACCAAAATATGAGACTTTGCATATTTTTAAACTTCCCACACTTCAACTCCATGATCAGAAAAAATTCTATTTAAAAACGAAGATAACTTAAGACTGTTCGTTCTAGGTTCTTGCTCTATTAATTTATTTATTTCAGAAACCTCATGTGAAAACATTTCAAGTTCGCTGAATCTTTTATTTAAACGATCTTTATTAAGCCATATATTTACGGTTTTACCTTTGTGTTGCTCTAATGAAATAACTCCATTTTTCTCTAACATTAATATTAATGTTGTTAGAGGCTTAATCGTATGCTGAGACCTATAGTATATTTGATTCCAGTCATCTTTCGACTTAGTGAAAATGATGTTTGCTATGAATGCAATCTTTCTAAAATCTTTAAAAGATTTTTTATTGCTGTAACATGAAAAACTTTCTAATGTTAAAATCAGTATGTAGCACAAAAAGTTGTAATCGTTATTTTGAACGTATAACAGTCTTTTCTTAGCTTGAATTTTACTCATAAATTCCCTCTTCATCAAAAGACAAGTAACACTCATCAATTAAAGATAGTATGGTATTTTCAATAGAGTCTCTATTCTTTATTGGATAAGCATAGTCAGTAGATCTTTCATATATTACGTTATAAGAGACATCTACAAACTGAGAAAGTATCTCTCTAATTTCTGTCAAGCCAAGCTCTTGATTAAGACCTTGCTCGACTAATTCTAGTAGCTTCTCCTGACATGCCTCGAAAATCCTATATTTGAATGCATTAACCTGAGCATCAGGATATTTGGAAAGTTCTATGTTTGAGTTAACAGCCCTGCGCCCATAATGCTGAACACGAGCGTCTCTAATTTCCTTACAAACACTTCTAAGTTTATCGCGCAAAGAACGTATATCATCTACAGCTATATGTTTATATGATTGTGTGGCAGAATCATCAAAGTGAATATCAATTTTTTTTATATCATAATTATTAATTATTATGCCTTTTTTATGGAGCAATTTAGATATTTTATTGAATGATAATGCACATAATTCCTTTGCGACATAACCCTGCTGAGTTTCTTGGTTTATAATTCCGCAAGCTGAATTGTCGATAAATAAAGGAGAGCCAGACATGCCGTTATATGAATCCCATTTAGCACTAATATTGAGATCTATATCATGTTTCGGCCTATCTAGGGACAAATCGTTATAATACGACGAAATAATGGTTGTTTCATTTTCATGAATATCCAATCCATCGTTTCCTTTAGCTGAAATGTATCCTCTTGAACTCCATTTTTTGCCACTTAGGCTGTCGTTGCATGTATGTAAATTTATAATCGGTAATGAACAACATAACTCTGGCACATCCAAAATTGCGATATCTAAAGATTTGCACTCATTGCAAGTTAAAAGGCTCAAAGAAGCAACAATATCAATGTTTTCTTCGTTATTTAGAATGATAGGTTTATTTAACTCAGAATCTCTAACAGCATGAAATACTGTTAAAGCGACCCCTTTAGCTATCAGGAAACATGTTCCTTGCTCATTTCCACATTCAACCCTAAATATTGATTTTCTAAATTCATCAATCATTTATTATGATCTCATTATCAACAAAAACTTTAAAACTATATTTTTCATTCATTTCTTCATCTTTAAAATCTTTATATTTACTATGACAATAGTTAAATATTATATCCTTGTGACCGCTCTGACTTACTATCTTTGAAATAACTTCCTCGTTTGGATGGCCATGCTTTTTTCCATTTGTTGATATTAAGTACTTATCTGACTTAATAATACCTGATAGTTCTAAGCTAAAGTTGTTATTACTACCGTGATGAGGGATTTTTACGGCATCAAACTCTAAATAGTTATCATCAATTCTTTTTTTTATATTTTCAATGATAATATCTTGATGTGAATCACCAAGAAAAAGTAGTTTTTTTTCATTTTTCTTTAAAATGAAAGCTATTGATGAACCATTTGGCGGGCGTTTATCTATTTCCTGTTGGCTAGCATCTACTTTACTTAGGCTTTCAATATCAATAGTACTAGAAGAAATTGAATTTCGACTAGACGTACACGATGAATCACTCATTAACATAAATTCAAATGCATCATCAAAGATAGCATCATCGGTTATAGCAAAATTATATTTTTTCTTATCAAGTTCTCTTTTCCAAAATGTTTTTAGGGATTCAAGTTTTTCATTATTCGGAGAAAGTAGTTCTATATTATATCCAGAAAAATCAAAATTCACTTTGTTATCTGTACTAATTGCTAAGCCTTTATTCGATGTGTTCCAGTTGTAATTATATTTAAGTAAGAGCGCAGCCAAAGATGAACCTTGCGCAGCACTGATATCGCTCTTACCATTTGTATTTATCCCTTTTATAGTTGGGATTGTTTTTTTCAACA
>Ga0105356_10005624_pt1 | contig 11872 bp, 9 predicted proteins | sample GOMGulsemesocosm_3_FD_83502 | JGI IMG/M metagenome (GOLD analysis project Ga0105356, IMG submission 83502) | Methane-oxidizing microbial communities from mesocosms in the Gulf of Mexico - GOM9D Gulf of Mexico | ecosystem: Environmental > Aquatic > Marine > Cold seeps | place: Gulf of Mexico...
CTTGAGAAACAAGTGAAGCGAATGCTACACAAGCAACTGTTAATGACCAGGTCAATCCAAAAAGGTAGATGGATACGGCATATCCAGAAAAAAATCCGAGGGCTATAGCAAGGCTTCCAAAAAACAGCAGAAAAGAAACGGGAGCAAATAATAGAACGGGAATTTGCGACTGTCCCTTACGAAACTCTATCAACCCTCTGGATGCGCCAAACAGATGGACCAACCCCATGAGCGGGTTGCATATTCGCCAAATAATGTAGGAATCCATAACTAGCGGTTGAAGTACTAGAGGTAATAATGCTAGACCAAGAACGCTGAGGCTACTCAATAAAAGATGAAAATTCGCGTTTCTGTCTGCTTGACCAGAGTTTTTCTGAAAGACTACAGCCACTCCTATAAAACCCGCGAGCGTAACCGAGACACCAGCAAGAGTTTCTAAAACTTCAGAGTATTCAATAGCCATAAATTGCCGTCAATATTAAGTGTTATAATACATAAGCTTAACCGACAAAACTGTCAATGTCGGTTCAGGGTTATCAACAGTCTAAGAGACCGTTAGTACCGCTACGGCAGCTTTACCCACAACTACAGACATTTATCTAGCGAACAATCTATTTGGCTAGAATCGTCAACTATGCACTCTGTTACGGACCTAAACAAGCCCCGACTATATCGAAGCGTAGGGTCGGCTAAGTGCCAACTTCGGGCCTTATGTCATGAATAAAATGCTAGTTTTATTACAATTATATTCAAAAGCCTAATCACTCTTTGAGTCTTACAGAACGCGCAAGCTACAGAAAATAACCGTTCACCAATGGTGCAAAGCTAAACGTAAAGGAGCCCACAGGGTTCTCTTGAGCATTGCTAAAGGGTTCTTTTTGTTCATCACTCCAATCGCAATAAATAACAACTGCACCAGGCCTGCTCATTATCTGATTTTCTTCGATGGCCGCCGTATGCGCTTGAAGTTCAGGGCTGTTAATATGCGTTATAAGATCGTCATAACTCTTGTACACTTCCAACCAGCGATAGACGCTTTCGGTCTCGGTTTCTGATACTTTTGTTTGCACGTGTACCAGCATTCCCGGCTCTGTTTTCTTTACCGTAGCGTCGATACTAGCGCCCATTTCTTCATACTCGGCGGTCTTGGATTGGTTCACATATTCAAATGCTTCGAGGAAGAAAATTGTCATTGTTATCACCTGTCTATTTGGAAGTTTGTGGATATAGTCCTAAGTGGGTTAATACCGACGAAACTGCCTAGTCAGTATGTAATGGCTGCTAACCCTTCAGCTACAGACCATTGTCAAAGCATATCATACCGACAAGAATAGTCTCAAAGGTCCCATCTTCGGACCTTACAGTATCAATAATAGGCTTGCTTCATCTCAATTATCTACATCCGCCGGATAAAGAAAACCCCTACTCTTTTCTGAATCGGGACTCTTCTATTTTTAGTATCTTAAGTCGGATACCAGGTTACTTATCTTTCCAAGCTTAATCATCTGCAATCGCAAATTACCTCTTGCGCCTCACGGGGCAATATGTCGACCGCACTTCCATCCTCTCAGTGATGAATCTGCACCTTGATCGAGCGTGTCGACTTATCTTCCGCAGTGGCGAACGCTTTCTCCACCTGATCCAGACTGAAGGTGTGGGTGATCAATGGTGCTAGAAGGTCAGCATGCTGGACCACGAGTTCTGTGCCGAGGTAAAAGTCGCTCGACTTCGCCTCCCGACCATAGCAGAGGGAAGCCGTTATTGTGAGTTCTTTGTTTAAGAAGGTCATACCGGGAATACCCGGTGAACCTTGAAACAGGCCGAGGACAGAAATCCTCCCGCCAGTGCGAGCAATCTGCACGGATTCGTCGAGCGTGCTGGCTTCACCGCCAACGGTTTCTATGACCACGTCTGCGTGTTGGTCGCCAATCTCGGCTAATAGTTTTTGCGCACTATCGAACACTCTATCGGCACCAAGAGCAATGGCCAGTTCCTGCTGATGTGGGTGCCGGGCAGTAATCAGCACTTCACTCGCGCCGGCCTGTTTGGCGGCGAGGATACTCAACAAACCGATACTTCCGGCGCCGATGATGGCAACGCGGTCTCCAAGACCAATATGCCCTCGGCGCACTCCTCGTACGCAAACAGCCATTGGCTCACTAAGGGCTGCACTGCCTTTGTCGAGACTATCTGGAAGCTGGTACAGGAGAGTTTCAGGTACCAGAATGTACTCCGCCAGGCCTCCCGGCTTTTGCATGCCAATTAATTCAACATCTCTGCAAAGGTTCGCACGACCCGTATAACAGTTGTGACAACAATCACAGCCAATGATCGGCTCTACAGCCACATGGGTACCTGTCGCTATTTCCACACCATCGCCAACGGCATCAACGATACCTGCAGTCTCATGACCTGGTTGAATCCCCGCTGGGTCGCCGAACGCACCATGTTTGATATGCAAGTCAGAGCCACAGATACCCGCGGCAGTAACGCCCAGGCGAACTTGGCCGGGTCCCGGTTCTGGCAGTTTTCGTGCGGTTACTCCGATAGCTCCACCCGACTGGAATACTGCTGCTTTCATGTTTCTCTCTCCTGGTAACTTTAGCACTATCGTGAGAATAGCATTAGCTAGATGTGTGGTTAAGAACAGCAAACGCCTTTTTGAAGGCAGGAACGATTAACACCCTCATCCCTCTTAATCGGGTATAGTCCGAAATGGATCAACGGACAGCCTTAGAGAGCGTCAGTACCGCTAGGGTACGCCTACCGCAATTCGATTCGATTGACGAATTTCATAGGCAACAAATAGTAGCGATACTATTACTGTACAAACGCCAATTATCTCAACGAGTCTTTTCCGATCTGATTTTACTTTTGTCCCTCGAATATACTAATTAGATAGGTAAATTTAGATTCTTCCGTTCCATGTATCGCAACCCAAAATAGTTAGTGGTGCCTGCATATGTGTCGATTAGAGTTTATGATCTAGATAACAGACTTGGAATTCCTTTGCCATTTATAGAGAGGTTGCGGGCGAAGGAAGCGCGTGCCAATTTCTACGTAGTCTCTTCGGCCCTCGTTAAAATGTAAATATTATTAGAGTGAATATCGCTGATGACAATAGGTACAGACCATTGGTTATGATCACTTGTACGTCATTCAGGTTTTTTCCAGCAATACCCTATACATCTGAAGTTCGACAATACCTGTCGTATTTGCATTGTGGGTCGATGGTCGCAAAGGTTAAATGGCTTTAAATACCTCAGCCCACTCAGCTATGGCGCTTTCGTGGCCATGCACCAACTGTATAGTCACCTGATCATAGCCCCATTCCTTTAGTTCCCGCATGCGTTCGATAAGCTCTTCATGAGTGCCGCTCATGGTGGTGGCGCGTACAAGTTCGGGAGTTATATGCGTTTCTTCCGGTCGAATGAACATCAGATGTCCGCGATGGTTTTGCAAATATTTCGCATCACTTGGCTGGTACTGTTCGTAGACCTTCATGTACTCACTCATTAGATTGCTCAAAGGACCCTGTGGCAAGTTGCTCCCACCCATAGCACCTACATCATCAGCCAGGTTGTGGAACATTACCGCAGTGAGTGGGGCTGCTTGCGCCATCAGCTTGGCATTGTTGGAGTCTTCTTCATTGTTTAGCACGGCGCCCAAGAAGAACAGGTTTGCTTCAAGGGCGTCAACCTGTCTTCCTGCTTGCTCCCAGCACAACTGCATCTCTTGCAGGCTTGCCTGAGCGCCTTGAGAGCCAAAATTCAGCCACCCTGCGTTGAGTTCAGCGGTCAGAGCTTTCGCCCTTGGCCCGAAGGCGGAAAGCCATATCGGTACACTCGATTCGATATCGATGAGGCCAAGATCTGGATTCAAGAACTGGATCTTCCTGTGTTTCGATTCGAAATCCCAGTCAACTGCTTGCCCTGCCAATAAGTCTCTAACTCGTTCGATATAAGTTTTGGTTTTCGCCAGAGTGATTGCGCCCAGGCCCATAGTACGGCGAGCGGTAAAGCCAGTGCCGACGCCAAAGTCAATGCGACCGGGTGCCAGTTTGTTAAGCGAGGCGAACGCGTTGGCGGTCACGGGTTCTATCCGGTTGGAAGGTACGAGTACGCCGGTGCCGAGGCGAATGCTTTTGGTTTCGTGGGCGGCAAGCGCCATGCAAATAAACACATCCGGGTTCAAAAGCTGGGTGTCGTAAAACCAAGCCGCATGGAAGCCTAGATCCTCTGCCTTTTTGGCCCACTTCCAGGAGTCGACCTCAGATGCAAATGCTACGGAATATTTCATGGCGAGGAGCCTCGTTTAGAAATTCTGAAGTCAGTTTAGCGTTTATGTCCTACTGAAGACCGCTTTTTATTCGCTGCTACTACCTTCTTGGCATGCTCGGGTAGCCTTACGTTTAGTTTCTCTAAGTTCATCTATCGAAGTACCTTATAGACTCCATTACTTCTAAACATGTTACAAACATAGTTCAGTTACCTATCTCTGACAAATGAGCCGTCGTCTTGATATATCTAAAAGTCCGTCCCGGGTCAAAAGCCGACCTTCAAAGAGAACAAATTCTAAAGAATTTTCTGCACCAGCGACTGACAGAAGAGCTTCAAAGCAAGCTACGAGCAACAGTAAGCTGTTTTTTGTCCTGTTGTTTAGTTTTTTATTTGGCTTGTTGATTTGCTTCTATACCCGACCCACCCTGAGTACGGCAATGCCTCATTGCGGCGCGGCGGCCATCAAGACAGTACCGCTGATATTGATAGTGACCTGAATTTATTTGACTGGATGTCCCAGTGGCGCACACCCAAGCACGATGACTTAATGGTGCGGGGTATGCTTGGGCGGTTAATATTTACTGCCGATGATGCCAATAAGAAGGTCCGCGTTTGTTCGGGTGGAGAGAAAAATCAGCTGTTGTTTGGTAAGTTAATGATGATGGATACCAATGTGTTAATCATGGATGAGCCAACCAATCACCTGGATATGGAAGCGATCGAGGCATTAAACAAAGCGTTAAAGAATTATGATGGCACTTTGATCTTTGTCAGCCATGACCGCGAATTTGTATCGTCATTGGCCACCCATGTGGTCTAAATCAAAGATCAGCAAGTCGTGGATTTCCAGGGTACCTATGACGAATACCTGGCGAGCCAGGAACTGACGTTGCAGGTGGCCTAGCCCTTCACTTTATAGCCTAAGAAATATAGCCCTTAAAATCAGCTACAATGCTCAGTGCCTTACACTGAATATTGTGGATTTGGCAAAAGCCCCTTTGTCTAATTGCCGACCTTTATCTCTTTTACCGCTTTCTGGATTTCTTTGGAAACCACAATGGTATTGTCATTGATGTAAGCTTCATGGTTTTCTTCTACGCTGTCCAGTTCATAGCAGTAGTTGACCAGCATTCCCGCCGATTGGCTAAGGCCATTGGGCGACATGTCTGCCAACCAGTTCAGCCGTTCTATCCTTGCACCATTACCTAGGTGGAACCGTTCAACCGGGTCCAGGGGCTGCTCGCCGCGTTTAACATGGTAAAGGTAGTGGGTGCATAGGCGCATCAGTAGAGGTCTAACCTGTTCCACATAGGAAGCCACCGTGTGCCAGACTTCATTTTGCAATTGCCTAAGCGTCACTCGGTCTTCTTGTTGAATTAATGCTGAATCAGTATTTTTCAACTCCTTATCCAGCCAACGGCGAAACCCAGGGATAGGAGACAGTGTGGCAAACCGTTTTAGCTGTGGGAATTCCTTGCGCAACTCCATCACCACTTGCTTGATCAGGAAGTTGCCGAATGAAATGCCCTTCAAGCCTTCCTGGCAATTGCTGATCGAGTAAAAAATGGCGGTATCAAAGGGTTCATTTCTGGTTTGTTCGTCCTCTTCCGCTAACAATTCTTGTACATTCCCAGCTATACCGTTGACTAGCGCCACCTGCACAAAAATTAACGGTTCATCGTCTAGGGCTGGGTGAAAAAAAGCAAAGCAACGGCGATCATCGGCCAGGCGTCTGCGCAAATCATCCCAGCCCTGCATTTCGTGAACAGCCTCGTAGGCGATCAATTTTTCCAGAATATGTGCCGGCGTGCGCCAGTTAATTGTTTCCAGGGTAAGAAAACCGCGGTTAAACCAGGATTTGAGTAAATAAAGAAAATCAAAATCTACCGCCTTCAGCTCGGTATGTTCTGCAGACAAGCGGTTTAAATCCTTGCGCATTTTCACCAGCGTAGCGGTGCCTGTAGGGGCCATATTAAAGCTGCGTAGCAGGTCTTTTCTCGGCCCTTCCACCGATACGCTCAAGGCCTGGAATGATGCAAGGTCGCCTTTTAGTTTGTACGCATCAGCGCAGCGAATAATGGTTTCGGGGTCAGAGCTATAGCGGGTCAACAGCAGCTGAAAAAACGCCACTTTTTCTGTGTCGTGCATTTTTTCATAGCTACTGACAACTTCCTGGGCTAGAGCGGTGCCCATTGCCTCACCCTTGCTTGAACTCAGATCTGCGCACAACTCCTCGATTGAGCGGACTTCCTGGCGGTTACGATTAAGCAGCTCCCGGCCGGCATCGGCGATGGAGCCAATCAGTTGGTTTAGTTTCATTCAGTGGTCCTTGGCTTTTTAATAATAGGTATAAATAAGCTACGTGAGAATATCGAAAGCATCAACCACTATGAGTATAGCCGGAACAAACGCCCTATTCGTGGCTAATCTAGAGGCCTCGCTAACCGATTATGTGCCTTTAGCACAGGACTAGGACTGTTCGTTTCGGATAAAGAGTGATGGTTTGTTCACATTTTCTTGGATTTTGGCAGCAAGAACTTCCCTGAACTCAGGATCTATCAAAGATCCATATTTCTCAAACCATCTTTGTATTCCTGGCACTCGAACCAACCCTTCCAAATAACTATCCCAATTAAATGTAAGCCACTCTTCAATCTCGCCGGCTTTCTTTAAATGGTAGACACGCTGATGATCTAAGATAGATACTTCCAGTAGCGATCTAAATTTGAGCTCCTCTACTTCTGAGAGTGAGTCGAAGTCTTTCATCCCTTTGAGATAGAGTTCGGCCTCATCATGAATTTTGTGGAATACAATCTTTGTTGTATCTTGTAATTCCTGAATAAGTGTATTCTTTGCAGCTCGATTGCTTGCTCTAATTTGAACAGCCAAATATGCCAATGTTACAACGACTGCTACCGCGCCGACAGTTTCACTTATAACGCCAATTACTTCCCAATTCATAACTCCACCATATTATTTTAATTATGTAACTTGGACGGCTACAAATATTAGGGCAGACCTCCAAGAATTCCGAGGTCGGCATTCGCAGTGCGATGCCGCAATGCCTTCGGTTCCGCATACTTGCCAGAGTCGATCCATTCACGGGCTCGCTCTATGCTCGGCCATTGAATCAGCACCGTATAGGTTCCCGACCACTGTCCTTCAACGATGACTGGCTCCGCTTCCATTGCAAGTATCTGCCTATCATATTGTGAAATAGTAGGTCGTACCAGCTGCCCATACTTCTTGACCTCCTCGGGGTTGCTGATTGTTACGTTCGCAATTACGTATGCAGGCTTTGGGTGTTTCCTCTGTGTAGAATATCCTATTGTTATTTTTGGTTATCGAAGCATTATAGGGAAATTTGTGGGTATGGTCCGAAATGGATCAAAAGCGAGCAAATTGCTAAATCAGTGCGCAATGGTCGCTAACACCTTCGATAGCGGACTAGTTATAACCACTAAAACGGAACTGGATTGTCGTCGCTTTGTGCCAACAACCGACATTAAGCTAATCCAAGATGACGACCTCGCCCACGGAATTGTTCACCCACGAGTATTGTTAGGTATTATGGCCTATTCGTGGCGACTCTAACCTAAAAACTTGAAGGACTACAACTGCTCTCTCGGTTAAGGCAGGTGGCATTGGTAAGTTCGAGCTAAATAGTACTGGGATAGCACGATCGAGCGTCGTATTAGCTGTATCGCTGTTTACGCTTCAAAGGTACTTCTTCCTCCCAGGATCGTACGGTTAATTTTGATATGCTGTAGTGAGTCGTGTTCGGTTTTGAAGGGATCTTGTTCTAGCAAGACAATGTCAGCGAGCTTGCCCGGAGTTAGTGAACCCTTTATGTTTTCTTCGAACGAAGCATAGGCGCCGTTCATAGTACATATCTTCATCGCCTCGGCAACAGTCAGCTTTTGGCTTGCCCCCCACACATTGCCATCGGGATCTTTCCGTGTAACCAGGCTCTGCAATGCCATCATTGGTTCAAAGGGCCCAGGAGTGTAATCCGATGCCGGAGCAACGGGTATACCGGCATCGACAAATGACTTATGAGCAAACATCCACTCCATTTTTTCGCTGCCGTACTCGTGCCACTTTTCGCCGTGATAATGGGCGTAGGTATAAAACGGCGCGGGAATCACACCGCTATTTTTAATACGGGTTATTAGGGAGGGGTTGACCAAACTACAATGCTCAATGCGAAAACGTGGGTTATTTCCTGGCCATGTTTTTAGTACCCGCTCGTAGGCCTTTAACACCATATCGATGGCAACATCACCATTGGCGTGAAACGCTATTCGGTAGCCGCGCTTGACTGCGTCATCGACGGCGGTTTCAATTTGCGCTTGGTCCATCATTAAAATACCAAAGTCATCGGGCCTACCCCGGTAGGCAGTGCTCATACGCATGGTTCGCTCTGATGCTGAGCCGTCGGCGACGAACTTTACCGCTCCCACACGCAGCATGTTGTTTCCGTATCCCGACTGAATGCCTGCGTCACTCAACACATGATAGAAAGGAGTTGTTTCCCCAAGCCATAAAACTGAGTTTGGCATGAAGGAGACACGGCAATTCATTTCGTTAGCCCGGTAGCTGTCCTGGTAGGCCTGCCAGTTTTCAGCGGTGCCGAGTGCTTCGGTGGTAGAGGTCAGCCCCGAGGCTGCCATTCGCTCCGTTACCAGTCTTACATTTTCTTGGTTATCTTTGCGGCTGGCTTTTGGCCATACACCGTAGTTTAGAAAAAAGAATCGCGCTTTTTCAGCCACGCGCCCAGTTAATTGGCCGTTAGTTCGGTAGAATGCTCCACCTTCGGGGTTCGGTGTATCCGTTGTCACGCCCGCTACAGCAAAGGCCTTGCTATTGACAACCCCGGTGTGTCCTCCTCTGTGCTCCAACATGATGGGGTGTGTTGTGCTAACGGCATCGAGATCATTTTTGTTAATCGCTCGACCCTCCGCAAACTTGGTATCGTCATACATTGTGCCCACCACCCAGTGACCAGCGGGAGTCTGGGCAACACGTTTTCTGAGAGCATTTTGAACTTCAACAATAGAAGGCAGACCCACAAACACGCTAGTGACTGAGTTGGTAAATAACGGGTGGCTGTGGCTGTCGATAAACCCCGGCGTTACAGTTAAACCCGTAGCATCAATAATCTCGGTCGGGGCACTAGCGAGTGCCTTTATATCATCGATGCTACCCACTGCTACAATATGTTCGCCTTTTATCGCTAGCGCCTGCACAGCATGAAAGCGATCGTCCATGGTGTGGAAAGTGCCACCGAGAATTACCGTGTCCACGTGGCCGAAATTGGCTTTCGCTAATAGGCTTGGGGTGTTGGCGACAAGCCCGCTTGCTGCCATTGCTCGAATAAACTTTCGTTTTGTCCACATGACTGAAGCCTCCTTTTATATTTATTAAAATGTGAAGTATTTTCGACCACTTTATACAGAATATAGGCCGATGACAAATGAGCGCGTAGATGTAAATCGGTGCCTTGTTTGACTCGTTGTGGATGCTGTTTATGGCAAAGCCAACAAACCGATAATTCAGGTTGATGTATATTGAACGAATAATTCGTATGTAGTTAGGGGGGTATTATTGACGCACGAATAGAGCATAAGAAGCTCAAAAATTTCTCTTGTCCGAGTTATCTTAAGTAATCGAAGTAAAATTGTCAGCCATCAGGGGTGAGGCGGTGGCCAACCATAAAACGCATGTCACCCTTCATTTTTGGCGTGTTTCCAGGTAAGTAAGCGTTCTAGATGATATAGATATTGACGATAGTGAGACCCGCTATATTGGGTTATGAGCGTCAGTACCGTTGAGGCAGAATTACCACAGCAAGGAACAGACATTTCGTAGGCATTGTGAAGAAAGCGAGCATTGAACGGCCGAGCAAGGGGCACATAAACAATGAGCTCAAGAAGAGCACACGCTATTTTCTTGGCAACGTTACCTCAAGTGATCGAATTACGGCAATTAATTATAGCGAGCTGATAAGTTCGCTACCGCAGCGACAAAGAACAGACGCAGAATGACCTCGCCACATGAACCAGTAACTTTTGCTACAGATACAGGATTTACCAGAATGGAACCAGTCTATGGAAGAGTACAGAAGTAAAATTGGTTTTGAATGGTAACTTAGCTTAACGCCCTCGGCGCTCGCCTACGGGCAATGGCAAACATCGACCAATAGAGTCTTGTGAGAAACCGAGATCTTAAAAAAGCGGACATTAGTCCGCTGTAGTGGCAATTTAAGAACCGGCTAGCTTGCTTTTATATATTTCGCAAAACCGTATTTAGGCTTTACGGCGACGAGCAGCGGCTAAACCTATAAGGCCAAGGCTCAATAAAGCAATAGAGCCAGGCTCTGGTACCGCGGTTGCGGTCATAGAACTTAAGTAAATCTCGTCATTTGGATTGCTGCTACTATAAACGGTAAAATCAAAGGAGGTACCGATTAAGCCCAGAACGGTATCGTTGTTACCATTAGTAAAATTGAAGGCACCAAAGGCACCATTATCTACAGCAATCTGAACGATACCGGTAAACAGGCCGTGGCCGCCATTTCTCATAAATAAGTCATCGAGTGAGGTAGCCTCTGAGAAAGTCATTCTCAAGAATTCACCAACCTGAAGATTATCATCACCTGCACCGCCAACGCACTTGTTACCGGTACCATTGGATACGCCACCGCCGGTGAATGCATCGGTATTAGAGTTTTGACAGACACCCAACCCAGCGTTGCGGTAGTCTAGGTAAGGGTCATAGTCAGTGCCTCCCTGAGAGCTACCGGCCGTGCTTGTTAAACCCGCATAGTAGTTTGACAGGGTGCCTTCAGCATTATTAACGTCAGCTAGAGCTTCGAAATCGTAAAGCGCTGAGTTGGCGCTAACCGCTGCAAAACTTAAACCCAAGCCGGTTATTAGTGTGAGTAGTTCTTTTTTCTTCCGTGACATTTGACCGCCCTCCATTGTTTTTTAGTGATAACTTTGCCATCTAGATGTTGCTAATAGCATTCAGGCAACTTTCAGGCCAACACATTTAACATATAAAATCAATAAGTTAACTATACTTCCAGTTATAACACCGAGCAACTGTGTAAAGCTCCTCGACAGATTATTGGGGTATTGCTAGATATGGAGGCTAAATTCTTTTACAGCTAAAGAGTGTTTTGTCGCGAACTTAGTAAGCCAATACTGGGGGTTTTCTCGTGTTATCTAAACGAATGTTTATCGGTATGCATCAGCTGGCAAAAAGTAAAATAGCCCTCGCTAATCTGCAACAATATACCCAGTACATTCTAAGTCACATCTTTACTCCCATAGAAGAAAAACATGCGCCCTTTTTGGGCCGCTTTTCCCTACGAAACCAAAGAGCGGCAATCGATTGTCATGACAAGAGGGAGTCCAGAGGAACCTTTCTTTTTTCTGTATCTACAAATAAGTTAGCGTTATGGCAGAAGTATATTTTGATGCGAATAATGTCCGTTGCGGATCATGGGCATCGACCCTGTAACAATTTCTATGTAGTCGCCCAGCATTTACACTACAAACTGCTAACTTGCATATTCCCTTGGAATA
>Ga0105356_10005627_pt1 | contig 11868 bp, 2 predicted proteins | sample GOMGulsemesocosm_3_FD_83502 | JGI IMG/M metagenome (GOLD analysis project Ga0105356, IMG submission 83502) | Methane-oxidizing microbial communities from mesocosms in the Gulf of Mexico - GOM9D Gulf of Mexico | ecosystem: Environmental > Aquatic > Marine > Cold seeps | place: Gulf of Mexico...
CTCTTCTTTCTTTTCTTCTTTTACAACGGGAGGCACAAAAACGCCTTCGGCTAACTCTGTCATTGCTCTCGTTCCTTCTCGATTGATGGCACCTTTTGCAACACAACCGCGCCGCGCATTTCGCTATCGCTAGAGCAATAGACAAGGGTGCTAAGTTGTTTAGTCGAATTAAATAGGTCTTGAGCGGCTAAGCCAATTAATACCGGCGCCGTTGCGGTGCCTAAATCACCAAAGCAATCGGCCGGATGATGAATTTTGCACTCAGGCGTAAAGTAATCACTGTTTCTCAGCTGAGCAACCCCAAACTCCTTGGCCCAAAAGTGCTCGCCATTCATGCTACTGTAAATATTGGCAATCGACTGTTCTGGCTGTTGTACTAGCGCGAGTTTAAATGCCTGATCCAGGCCTTCGCCTAGATAAGGCTGATTGCTGCCCAACGAACCCGGCTCATCGGCGATGCCCGGTTCGCTCAATGCAACGACGTAGCCATCCTTTTCCATCGCTAATTCACGATGCTTGGTCAGCAGCAAGAATCCTGCACCTTCTCCAAGGACAAAGCCGTCACCGCTGCCACTGGCTAACAAACGATTACTCTCGATTAATGGTGTAATAATTTCATCATCTAAATAACTATCGCTTCCACCAACTAAGACATAATCATGATCAGTGGCATACAAATAATCAAAGGCAAAACGCAGGGTATCGATGCCCGAAGCCCGTTCACCGAAAATATTCCTCGAGATTGAGCGTTCAAGCCAACCGCCGCTATTTCTGACCAGGTTACCAATGATTGACGGCAACCCTTCGATATCAGATTTAGCCGCAGGTGTCGCAATAACCATAGGGATGGTACTCTGCACGTCACGATCTTCTACCGCCTGTTGTGCCGCTATTATCGCCAAAATAGTAATATGATCATGACGCAGGTTACTTCTGTCCCCTTCGTCATAATCAAGCGCTGGTGACTCCCATACAAGAGAGAACACGTCGTCAGGTATCAGCGACATCTTAATTGGGTTGCCATTGTTGTCATCATAATCGCTTAACGCGTAGCCACTGATACCAGCTTTAACTGAGCAATGAGTCATATTGGCATTAAAACCAATTGGCGTTATCATGCCGATGCCGGCGATATAAAACGTATTCATTCTTAAATCCCTAGTGCCGTGATAACGTTTAAAAGACCGCGTATTGGAAGTTAAATAGCACCCGCATGTTGTCGGACTCATTTGGGTTGTCGAACGAGTATTTTTCGAGTACCGGCACACCGATTATTTTGTTGCCTCTAAAGGCACCCGCCGAGAACTCTAGGCCGAGGCCGACATTGGCCAACTGTGCTGTCGAGTCCTCTTCACGCTCATCTAGGGTATATTGATTGCCCCAAGCGTAGTCAACAAAGACAAAGGGACGGATGGCGTTGGTAAAATCATGCGAGCCAACCGAGAAATCAAAAATACTTGGGCTGTTAAATACCCAATCAGCGCCTAGGTAGACCGCATCATCGGCGGTAAACAAACTAGGCGAAAAGCCACGGACTCGGGTCGGGCCGGTTAAAGAAAAACGCGCGGTAGACGACAGGTTAATGCCAGAAAATTGTGCGCCACTGCGCAAGATAAGGCGAGAATTGCTGTCACTAAACGGTACTTTGACAAAATTCAGGAAGGTATAATCCGCCTTAATCGCATTGTAACTATCTTCTTGTCCCTGCTTCGCGCCAAAATCGACACGACCATTGGTATAGGTGATGCTTGCCGCGTGCAGGCTCTTACTCACATCATTGAGCACATCAAAGCGATAGGTTAGCGAGGCTTGCGTGAGTTTCTCATCGAGGAAATTGTTTAAATCAGGCAGATCGCCGATTTGCAAATCCGAATGAATTTTTTCATAACGAAACTCAAAGGTACTATTACGCTTACGACTACGCTGCGAGAGGTAACGCCCGCTAAGACCAAAGACGTTAACCGTACCATTGAGATTGACATTAGAGCCCGACGATTGATCGACAATAAATTGGTTTTGCGAGAAATCGACCGCTAGGCGCATCCGCGGGTTAATGAAATTTGTTTCATAATCTATACGGCCAAAGGTAGTATTTTCAGGCGACATCGCCTGCAATGCGCTAACTCGCAATAAATCGGCATTGCCAAATAAATTATTAACCTGACCATCGACAAAGAAACGATAAACTCCCGACTCATCGGTGCCGTGATTATCGAGCCGCACATTTAAATTATACTTCTGCTCATTCTTAACATTAACATTAAGCAGTGTGTCGCCAACCTGTGCCCCCGGCTCAAAATAACCATCGACACTCAATCCAGGATAGCCATTAAGAATATAGAGATTCTCTTCAATATCACTACTGGTCACAGGTTTTAACATCGCATGACCAAAGACAGAAGTGATCGCATCTTGGCTATATGAGTCATTCCCGTGAACCACCACTTCACCCAGCATGCCCAACAAGATAGTGAGATTGACCACCCCGTCACGCACTTCCTGTTTCGGTAAATACGCCTTGGCGAGAATAAAGCCACGCTGGCGATAAAACTGGGTAATACGTTGAGCAACCGCTTCAATCTGTCCCAAAGTAACACCACGTTTGCCACGTTGTGCCCGTACTAACCATACAAGTTTTTGCACTTCGAGCGACGTCACATGGCGATCAAGTGTTTCCTCTTCAATTTGCACCAACAAGTCAGACAGTTGGCCTAGTTCGTCGATGGTATAACCCGACTCCAGCAGCTTGCCCTCGCCCATCAAATCAAAGCGCACCTCTTCCATCAATTCCTTAACGGCTTGGCGAGTGATACCCAGCTCAGGATATTCCAACATACCCTGAATTCTAAATTCGGCAACATCGAGCCTCGGGCCGGACTCTGGATCGATAGAGCGCTCACGCACCGACGGGATATTGAGATCTCGAAGCAGAGTTGTTTCTTTGACTTTTCGCGCTTTTTCAAGCTTGGGCATCTTTAAAAAATCCGCCACCGACATAAAACTAACACTACTTAACAGCAGTGCTAGCAGCACATTCCTATTGCTCATCCTGTTCTTCCTTGTTATCAATCTCGTAGCGTTGATCAAGAGGTAACAACACCGAGATATTATCGTAATTGTAGTTAGTGACTTCCGTGAAAATTGCTGGGTCAAGTTCACCTAATGTCTCTACTTCAATGAGCTGTTGACCAGACAGCGAATTAAAGCCAGTAACTACTTGTAGCAGCAACTCATCACTGGTAGTGATGTTCGTTGGATCGGCGCCGTAGTAATAAAGTGCCGCGCGGTTGGCCAACAACACCATGTCTTTATTAACACGTAAGCGTATCGGTTGACTAGTAGAACCAAACTCAGAAAGCGTATTGACAAACAGGTTTTGCGCCGTAATATCAGCCTCATAGAGTCCAAATCCGGTCGTGTACACAGAATCAGCCCCTTCATTGAGTATAGCAACACTACCAGCATATGCGCGATCTTCTAACTTTCCGCCTAAATTAGCATCGACCGCCCCTTGCACCACACCATCATTTTCAGACACATGCAGCGTCATATCGCCGTTATTTCTAAAGATAATATCACCACGGTTACGCAGCGCCGTGATGGCCACATCGCCTTCATTATTGATATTAACCACACCGCCATCGGTATTGGTGACGCTTAACTGCGCGGTCGTAGTAGCAATAGCGCCCGCTTCAACAATAGTACCAAACCCATTGTCGTTCATCGCAATAGAACCACTGCCGATACCGCTGCCTGCTTGTAGGGTAATCGTCGGCGCCACAAGATTTGAAGACTGACTAACAATAGACCCCGCACCGGCGTCGAGCAACATTGCACTGCCAGCACTAACACTGCCCAGCGACATCGCGCCATTAGCCGTCACCGAAAACTCGTTACCGGCGGAACTATTATCGATACTAAGACCGCTAGCATCAAACATCGATACATCATTGGCAGCGGTGACATTAATCGCATTAAAATCACTGCTCGCATTATTAAGCAATATGCTGCCATTATTCGCACTAAGAGTCGTTAACGCATTGCCCGCACTATTGGTGATAACAACCGCACCTTGCGCCTTAATATCCCCTTGTGCCGATTGGGCCGCCAAGCTAGCGGCGCTAAATCCACCGAGTTCAATCTGCTGCTTCGCCTGTAGAGTAACCGCATCAAACGCATTACCAGCGGCGTAAAAATTAAGGCTACCGTCGTTAGACGTAAACGTGGCGCTGCCATTGCCGTTGTCTTTAACCACCACGGCACCCGAGGCATTGATATTGCCAACAGCGTTCGCGGTCAGTTGCTTGGCGCTTAGTCCCCCAAGATTAATTTCGTTACTCGCGTCCATCACCACATTGTCGAACGCGCTGCTGTCACCGTCAAAAGTAATGTCGCCATTAAGCGCACTAAGTTTCGCGTTCCCTTGACCATTATCTTTCACCGTCATCACGCCATCAACACTAATGTGACGCTGCGCCGTAACCGTCAATGACTCGGCGGCTAGGCCATTGATAGTAACATCGCGTCCGGGGTCGATAGTCAAGGTATCAAAGACATTGCCATCGGCCATCAGATTCACATCACCATTTTTAGTCGTTAACAATGCTGTGCCACGTCCCTGATCAGTCACCGAAACGTTGCCTTGCACATTGATATGATTAACCGCATCCACCGTTAAATCACTCGCGCTAAGGGTGGTTAAGTTGACATCGTTGGCCGCACCAATCACCAAGTTATCAAACAGATTACTGGTGCCATTTAACGTTACGCCACCGGTCGCCGATTGCAGCGTCGCCACGGCATTACCGTTATCGACAATGTTTAAATCACTCGCAATAACATCGAGTACCGCCTTAGCCGTCAAATCTTTAGCCGCAACGTTGGATAAATTGGCCACCTTAGCCGCATTCACCATCAAGTTATCGAAACGGCTTTGCGCCCCTTCAACCGTCACGTTGCCACGGCTAGAAGTAAATTGTGCTACCCCTTCACCAATCTTCTGAACCACCACATTACCAGTGGTTAAAATATCATTAACCGCACTAATCGATAATGCTTGAGCGGTGATACCATTAATGGTCACCTCATCATTAGCCTTAATGGTCAGGTTATCAGCATAACTCTGACCGGCGGTTAAATTAACATTGCCGTTGGTGGACGTAATTGACGAGACACCTTGACCCGCGTCACGCAAATCAAGTACGCCAGTCATATCTATGCCATCCGTTGCCGTCATCGTCATTTGACGAGCGGTCAGCTCAGTCACATTAACGCCCTGCGCCGCAGTGATGGTCAAACGATCAAATGCGTTGTTCTCTCCTTTAACGACAACATGGCCGCTAGTCGATGTTAACGTTGCCACGCCACTGGCGGCATTTTCCACATTCAAGCCGCCCAGTGAAATCACATCATTGGTCGCCGTCGCGCTGAGGTTATTGGCATTAATGTTTTGTAGCGTGATTAACTCTTTGGCGTTAATGGTTAATTGATCAAGGTCATTGCCCTGTCCCATAATAGTGACATTGCTTTTGCTCGAACTAAACTCAGCCGTGCCATTAACCACATTAAGCTGACCACTCGACAAAATAGCGCCCTGCGCTTGAGCCGTTAACTCGCTCGCGCTCAAACCATTAAGCGTGATGGAGTTGCCAGCATCAATGCTCAGCGCGCCAAAGGCATTGCCCGCATCTTCCAAGACCACATTACCAGCCGACGACATTAACTTACTGGCTCCGGTCACGGTCAGTGCACCGCTCGCATTGATATCACCCGCCGCCTTGGCATTGAGTTGACTGGCGGTAAACTCGCTCACCGTAATCGAATCATCCGCGGCAATGGTCAGCGCGCCAAATGAATTGTCAGCGCCAGCTAATACTACACTCGCCGCCCCGGATGTTAACTTCGTAACGCCACTCACATAAAGTCCGCCGGTGGCATTAATATCACCAACCGCGATCGCCGTTAACCGACTTGCGCTTAAGCTATTAACCGTGATGGCCTCACGCGCATCAATTGTTAGCCCGCCAAAGGTATTATCATCCGCGGCCAACTCAACATTACCAGCCGAAGACGTTAACTCGGTTTCACCCGAAACATGCAACGCGCCAACAGCATTAATATCGCCGGATGATTGCGCCACCAATTTACTCGCGATTAACGCATTAAGCTCAATCGACTCGCCAGCGTTAACAGCTAAACCACCAAATGTATTGCCCTCACTGCCTAACACCACGCTACCCGCACTTGATGTTAGCTCTGTCGCACCAGTAACTCCTAACGCACCAATAGCATTAATGTCGCCAGTGGCACTCGCGTTTAACGCACTTGCACTGAGCGCATTGAGGCTAATTGCCTCCCCAGCGTCAACCGTTAAAGCACCAAACGAATTACCCGCCTTATCCAATACCACACTACCCGCTGTCGATTTTAGCTCGGTTAAGCCTGAGACCAGTAATGCGCCAGTGGCATTAATATCACGATAAGCCGTTGCGCTTAGAATTCTGGCGCTTAAGCCGTCAAGCGCGATTGCTTTTTTGGCCTTAATAGTCAGTTGATCAAACGTATTGTTAGCATCTTTAAGCGCCACACTACCAGCGGTTGAGGTGAGTTCAGTGTCGCCCGACACATTCAACGCGCCAGTGGCATTAATATCATTGTATGCCGTTGCGGTGAGAACAGTGGCGCTTAAATCGCTAAGCGTGATCGCTTTGTTAGCCTCAATATCTAACATAATAAATGAGCTACCAGTGCCTTCAAACAACACACTCCCCGCCTTTGCCGCTAACGTCGTTTCACCCTTAATATCGAGCGCGCCAGTGACCGTAATATCACCCGTGGTAGCCGTCGCGGTTAAACCATTGGCCGATAAGCCCTTGAGCTTAATCGCCTGGCCCGCAGTAATCGCTAACGAATCAAACATATGATTGCTATTGCTTAATAACACACTGCCGTTAGTCGATGTTAAGCTACCGACATCAGTGACTACAAGCTTGCCTTTAGCGGTAATATCACCCGCCGCGTTGGCCGTTAGCGTAACCGCCTCTAGACTGCCAAGCGTTATCGCCGCGCCAGCATCAACGGTTAGCGCATTAAACGAGTTGCCGTCACCGTTCAATGCCACACTACCTGTGCTAGATGTTAAGCTAGCTCCTTCAGTCACATTAAGCTGGCCAGAAGCCTCGATATCACCCGCCGTGTTAGCGGTTAAATAAACGGCCCTCAGCTTATTTAGCGCAATCGCATTAGCGGCCTCTACGTTAAGCGTACCAAATAAATTGTCAGTACCACCCATCAACACACTACCCGCCGTAGCGGTTAAGTTTGTTACGCCGCGAACATTAAGCGCGCCTGTGGTCGCAATATCTCCGGTGGTCGCGGTCGCTGTTAACTGACTAGTCGTTAAACCGTTTAAGCCAATGTTGGTTTGGGCATTGACAACTAAGCCGTCAATATTATTAGTACCACTTAACGTCACGCCGCCAGTACTTGAGGTGAGACTAGCCTGCCCCGTGATAACATTGCCCTCGGCAGTGATGTTACCGTCGGCAGTGGCCGTCAAGCTCGCCGCCGTAATCGCCTTCAACTCAATCGTCTCTTTGGCACTTAGCGTTAGCTTATCGAATATATTGTTGCCGCCTTTTAACGCAATGCTGCCAGTACTTGAGGTTAATGTAGCCTCACCAGCACCATCATCGGTAATATTGATGTTGTTGTTTGCAACAATATCGCCAGCCGAGGTCAAGGTGAGTTTTTTAGCCGTCACCGCGCCTAAAGTCGATGCCGTGTTATTGGTCAGCGTAATATCATTGGTAGCCGCTAACGTAATGGTGCCGCCCAGCTGATTTTCTGCGGTAAGCTTAATACTATCTGCCGCATCGAGGTTAAATTCACCGCCAGCAGTGATCACCGACGAGCCAGTAATAGAGCCCGCTTGCGTGGTGATAAAGGTATCACCGACCGTATTAGTAAATTCTCCCAGCGTTAAACCGTCTAACTCGTTAATAAAGAGTTCGCCCTGATGATTGCTCACCACTAATTTAGCAACATTAATATCAAACGCATCGACTTTGGAGCCTAAGTTACCCGCGCCATCAATGGTTAACGTTGTTGCCGTCACAATCCCCTGATTCTGGGTAATAGTTTGAGCCGCTAACGTTAAATCGCCATTAACCTCTAAGCTATCTCTAATGGTTAAGTCACTTCCTTGCGCTAATACATTGATATCGCCTTTAGTGGCCGAGTTATAAGTAACGGCAACGGCGCCTGCTGTGCTATTAAACGCCTCACTACTGATACTAATAGCATCAGTTTCAATGCCGCCGCGATTAATTGTTAGGCTTGTGGTCGCGACATTATCGTTGACGTTGGCCACGTTGCGATACCGAATATCGACGTTGGCGTTATTTGCTTGTTGATTAAAGTGTAATTGATCAAACAACACCTCGTTTAGGATGACATTGGGCGTGTAAGTTTCTGCGTACAACCCACTCTGTCCAGTAGTTGTCACGGTGTTTGTATCCGCCCCACCATCGAAAGAGATAACGCCTTGGTAAACACGTTCGCCAAGATCGACCGTTAGGTTATCATCACCGCCTCGCCCTTCAATCACGCCAGTGAGCGAACCCTCGCCAGTAATATTAAAGTTATCGATGCCACTACCACCAACAAGCTTAACAAAACCACTAAAGCGCAGACTATTCTCCGAGTCAGAGATTTTTCCAGTATTAAGATCGGTAATATCCCAAGTTGTCGTGGTGCCATCGTTAGCTTTGAGAATGCCGTTAATCGCCGATACCGCTTCAATACTCTTCGCCGATACGCCATCAATATTAGCCGCGTTACCTAAGGTTAATTCAAAACCATTAACCAACGATCCCAAGCTATCACCATCCCCATCGCCACCATCAATGATAAGATTATTCACCGTACCGACATTAAATTTGTCATTGCCGCTACCACCATAAAGGGACACGCCGTTGACATTGCCATTAACAGTAAATGTATCGGCGCCCGCGTTGCCATAAAATTGCCCAGCGGTTAGGTTCTCGTTAATGGTAAAGCTATCGTTACCTAATCCGCCACTCAACATCGCAACAGCGCCGTTCACCATAAACTCATCGACATCAGAGCCGCCAACTAAATGAGCAAAGCGAGTGAACTCTGTCGTTAGTTCTGACGTTAAATCCTTGGAGATCAGTTGACCTGCGTTATCGCGGCTAATCGTCCAGCTATTTTCTAGATTCGCGCCCCGTAACTGATTTTCAGCCGCCGCATCCGCATCGCCAGTAATCGCCTCAAACTGATCAACATGAATCACCTTAGCCGTATCTTCAATACCCTCGGCACTAGCATCGCCCATTAACACGACAACAGCACCCGTTCCCTGCGTGAAGGTAATGCTGTCGTTGCCTTCTTTGCCGTCAATCAAGCCGCTAATACTGGCAGCCACAGTTGAAAAAGTCACATTATCTTGGTCAGCACTACCAACCAGATCAGAGAAGTTGCTAAAGCTAAGTGCACCGTCAATATTGCCTGCATTGTTGCCGGTGATATCCCACTTAGTCACCTTATCATTAGCCGTAGCAACGAGTGTATTAGAACCCTCTGCACCAATCAGCGTCTGAATATTGGTGATATCAGTCTCTAGACGAACCGTTTGACCAGAGTGAGTTAAAGTGAGGCTATTATCACCCGTGCCGCCATCAATAATGCCAGTCACATCAGTGATATCCTCGAGGGTAAATGTATCATTACCCGCACCCGATTTAATGCTGGAGCCAACTAAGCCAGTGCCGGAAATATTAAAGGTATCAACCAGCGTGCCACCAACCAAATTAGAGAAATTAGTAAACGATGTTTTAGCCATCCCCTCATCGGTCACGCTACCAGCGTTTTCAGCGATAACAGCCCAAGTGTTAACTTTATTATCACCGCGCAAGCTATTTGATCCTGTCGCCGCGTTGGCATCAATATTATTGACACCATCAATCACATAATCAGCATTAACACCGTCAATAGCACCGACGCCCAACTGAACCAACAAGTCTGCGCTGCGAGTGATCACAACGTTATTTATATCGCCTGTCCCACCGCTTATAACACCGGTCACCGCATGCTTTAAATTGAACGTGTCATTGTCGCTTCCACCGACTAAATTAGCGAAATTAGAGAAAGTAACGGATGTCGTAATCGATTCGACCTTACCGCTGTTCTTGTCAGAGGTAGTCCATTCATTTTCAACATCGTACGCGCGTAAGCTATTGAGACCTGCCGCTTGGCTCGCATCAATGTTCTCAACATTATTGAGCACATAATCAACGCTCTCATCAACGACACTACCCAGCGCAACTTTTAAGGCGCCGTCACTAATCACGTTAACTCTGTCATTGTTCCCTGCACCACCATCTACTACGCCAGTGACCACACCCGCTAAATCGAAGGTGTCCAAGTCAACACCACCGGTAATATAGCCGATTGCGCCCGCACTGAGCGGTGATCCGTTATCGTCCAGGGTCGCGCCGCTTACTTTAACGGTATTGACCCCGTCGCCAGTATTAATATTAGTGTTAGTGGCGACAGCTCCTGCTACCACAGTAAAGTTATCTTTACCCGAACCACCAACTAACTCGCTAAAGTTAATAAATTTAGAATCTGCAATAGCGCCCGTTTTATCAGCGGTAACGGACCAGATATTAGCAGTATCTCCTGTGGTGTTAGCACCACGAATGGTATTGGTTTTAATAGCCTTAGTCGCATCAATCGTTTCGACGTTTATTAGTACATAGTTTTCCTTGGCACTATCGACACTGACGCCTCCCAACTGAACAGTAATGTTGTCATCACGACTGATATTAACAACATCACTTCCCTCACCACCATCTATCACACCAGTGATATCCTGAGATAACTCAAAGGTATCAATCTTAGTGCCACCGGTAAGATTAGCAATATTAACAAAGCTGACCTTATCAACGGTGCCGCTATTCTCGCTAGTCACGACCCATAATGTGTCTTTATTGGTGCCGTACAGGGTGTGCGAGGCACTAGCAACGGCCGCTTCAATGTGCTCGACATTCGTCAGCACATAACTGGTGTTGTCGTGACGACTCCCACCGCTCAACTGAATGTTTTTGGCCACGCTGCCCAGAATGTTGACCACGTCAACAATACGTTCACCTTGCGCGTCATCGCCAGTGCCGCCATCAATCACGCCCGTGACATTACCGGTTAAGTTAAACGTATCAAGCGCGGTGCCACCGGTGAGGTTGGCGATATTAACGAACTCAACACTATCAAAAGTGTCACCATCAACCGTGCCACTATCAACGTCACCGCTCATCACAGTCCATGTAGTGTCTTTATTGGTGCTGTAAAGAGTGTGCGAAGCAACAGCGCCTTCGTCATTAAACGGCTTACCTTCGATTTTTTCGATATTACTGACGCGGTAATCAGTGGTGATATTGTTGATTTTAATGCCGCCCAACTGAACAGTCTTAGCGTCGCCGCCAAGGATATTGACAATATTAACGCCAGTGCCACCATCTATCAGGCCAGAGATACTGCCAGTTAAATTAAACGTATCTTTATTATTCCCGCCGGTCAGGTTAGCGAAATTAGAAAAGTTTAGCGTTGAGTCATTCGTCACGCTGCCACTATTACTTTCGTCCTCACTGACCGCCCACGTATTATCAGTATTTTTACCAACTAGCGTGTTGCCACTAAATTTCGCCGTTAACTGTTCAATTCCAGAAATATTAGTAAGATTGACTGTAACTGCGCTCTCGTTTGAATAATTAACCTCATCGACAAGGCCAGCGCCATTACCGCCAATGATTAGCGCCTCTAGCGTGACACCGTTCGCTATATTGA
>Ga0105356_10005630_pt1 | contig 11867 bp, 9 predicted proteins | sample GOMGulsemesocosm_3_FD_83502 | JGI IMG/M metagenome (GOLD analysis project Ga0105356, IMG submission 83502) | Methane-oxidizing microbial communities from mesocosms in the Gulf of Mexico - GOM9D Gulf of Mexico | ecosystem: Environmental > Aquatic > Marine > Cold seeps | place: Gulf of Mexico...
ATCCTTTATCTATAATTTTATGTTTCGAATAAATGGCCATTTTAGAAGAGGAACCAACTCTTTTCTTATCAGCGTATGAGTAAGGATATTTTAACTTGTGATTTTTTATGCGATAAAACTCCTGAATAGCCAATACATCGGGTTCTTTTTCTTTTATAAATTGATGAATTTTATAAGGCAAACTGTCTTTTTTTGACCATTTGTATGCATTGAATAAACGCACGTTGTACGACATCACTTTAAGGTCGTCATTTAAAAGTATTTTTTTTTCTGAAAATTGGATAAATGCATGGACTTGTTGATAGCCAATTGCTAGAATAAGTATAGATAACAAACATTGTTTTTTCAATTTGACAAACCAATAAATGACAAAAGTAAAATTGATGATAATTAAAAAAGGAGTTCCGAGGCTTATTACGGATAATATAGCATATTGTTTGGGTGCAATATATGACAAAACATAAGAGAACAACAAAGCTATAGCCAAAAGGGAATTGAAGATAAAAAGCAATTTATCAATAAAGGATAATTTTTTCATAGCGGGAATACCTTATTTTTTTCCTTGTCTGAATAACAAATCTTTTTCTTCTTGGTTTAAAGATTCATAACCAGATTTACTGATTTTTTCCAATACAACATCAACTTTTTGTTGATTTGTTTTTTTAGATTCACTTGAGCTGACAGTTCTTTTCTTAGATTTGTAAACTGTTTTTAAAGTGCTTTTTTTCTTGAAAATGTTACTAAATGGGTTGGTTATTTTTATGCTGGTTTTGGCCATTTGTTTGATGTAGAAAAAGCCAAACAACGCACCTCCGAGGTGGGCCAAATGCCCCCCAGCATTTCCAACTGGAATTTGTATCAAATCCAAAATAACAAAAATAGCTGCTAATTTCCACAATTTTACAAAACCTATAAATCGAAGATTGATTTCATAATTGGGAATATACGTGGTAATTCCAATGAAAATTGCCATAACTGCTGATGATGCACCTACAAGTGTTGCATCGGTTTGTATCAAGGCAGGGAAAAAATTATAACTAAAAAGATAAAGCAAACCACCAAATATCGTTCCGTAGAGATAAAATGTAAGTAGTTGCTTTGGTGTAAAATAATCGATAAACAAATTTCCAATATAATACAGTACAATAAGGTTTAATAAAATATGTAAAAATCCACCATGTAAAAATCCATAGGTTAGGATTGTCCAGGGTTTAAAAATGAATTCATTGAAATCAGAAGGCATAGAGAACCATTCAAATATTAAGTTTCCACTTGTGTTGAATAAATAGGCTAAAGTATTTATCAAATAGGTCAATACAAAAGCAAGTAAATTGATATAGATCAATTTTTCTACGATAGAGGCTTGTTTGTATTTATTTAAAATTTGATTCATTTGTAAATGTTCTTATGAAATGCGATTAATTCCAACGTTTAAATTGATTTTTTTTCCAATACCAAGCAATGATAAACCCAATAAGTGCACCTCCAATATGTGCGAAATGAGCAATGTTTCCTATAGAATATCTGGTGACACCAAAAAATAAATCACCCAAAATCATGACAGGAATAAAGTATTTTGCTGCAATAGGTACAGGGAAAAAGATCAAAGCTAGTTTTGAGTTAGGAAAAGAAATTCCAAAAGCAACTAGCACGCCGTAGATTGCACCAGAAGCACCAACAGCAGGACTATGGTACAAACTGTAAAATTCACTTAAAGTGTCTTTTGAAAGTGTTACTACATTTTCATCATATCTACCAGAGTCTAGCAAGTATTGTATGTCTGCACTATTGAGACCTAAGTTTACCAATTGTTCATATATCGAATTGAATTGATAATAATTTACTAAAGTATAAATAGCTCCAGCTCCTAGTCCAGCAGAAAAGTAGAAAAATAAAAACTTATTGCGTCCCCACATTTGTTCCAAAGGCGTACCAAAAGCCCAAAGACCATACATGTTAAACAGAATATGTGAAAACCCTCCATGCATAAAAATATGGGTAAGGTATTGCCAAAATCCAAACTTAGGATTCTCAGGGAGGTACAATGCAAACATGCTCTGAAGATCTATACCTTTTAGTAATTGCGGAGCAATGAAAAACAGAATATTTATTATGATTAAATGCTTAATGCTCTCAGTCAATTTTCCCATAGTTTTTTTAATTTTTTGAATTGAACATATTGTCTAGTTCACTCATCGTCAAAGTCTCAAATGTTTTTTTTCCATAAGGAGAAACAGAAGGATCTTTACACAAAAATAAGTTATTTACTAAGTTTTCCTGTTCTTTTTCTGAAAGTTTACTTCCCGTTTTTATAGCCAAAGATTTAGCTAGTGATTTTGAAATGATATCTAATTGACTAAAACTAGCATTGGGAATTTCTTCTTTAATATCGTCAAGAAGTTGTTCTATAATAATTGCGATTTGGCTTTCTGTAATTGTGGTAGGAATCCCTTTAACGACAATAGCATCCTCCGTTATTTTTTCAAAAAGAAACCCTGTATTTTCTAAATCTTCTTTCAATTCTTTGATAACTTCTATTTCATCTATATTAAATGCAATTTCTACAGGGAATAATAATTGTTGACTAGGAGCTTCTTTTACTGTAATGTTTTCCAAAAAATCTTCATACAAAATACGTTGGTGTGCTAGGTTTTGATGAATCAACACGATGCCTGATTTTATTGTGCTTAAAAGATATTTTTTATGAATTTGAAAAGATTTTCCACCTGAAGATTGTTCCTCTGTAGTGTCAAACGTCATTTCTGACTGAGTTATTTCTGTTTCTATATCTTCAAGACCGGTATACAAAGCCTCCCAGCTTGTGGTTGCCTCTTTTTTATAAGAGCTAGAAAATGAAGGAGTGCTACTTTCGTTTTTAAAAGGATTGAAATCTGGGTTTACTGAGATTTTGGGTTCTCCAGAATATTCTTTAGATTGAAGAGCGTACGGTGTGTCCATTGAAGCATCTCTGTTGAAATCTAAAACAGGAGCAACGTTGTATTGTCCTAAACTATGCTTAACAGTAGCTCTTATGATGGCATAAAGTACTTTTTCATTGTCAAATTTTATTTCTGTTTTGGTGGGATGAATATTGATATCAATACTTTCCGGTGGTACCGTAAGATATAAAAAGTAAGAAGGGTGGTAACCACTCCCTAACAAGCCATCAAATGCACTGGTTACCGCATGGTGTAAATAAGAACTTTTGATAAATCTTTCGTTTACAAAAAAGAATTGTTCGCCACGTTTTTTCTTTGCAAATTCTGGTTTAGCTGCATATCCACTAATGGAAATTACATCAGTGTCTTCAGCAATCGGAACCAATTTTTCATTAGTTTTTCCACCAAATACAGCTACAATACGTTGTTTTAGATTCCCCGCTTTTAAATTGTAAACTTCAGAGTTGTTATGGTTCATAGAAAAACCAATTTCATTATGAGCCAGTGCTACTCTTTGAAACTCATTTGCAATGTGACGTGTTTCTATCGTATCAGATTTTAAAAAATTTCTACGCGCAGGAATGTTGAAAAATAAGTTTTTTACGGCAACACTTGTGCCTTTTGAAGCAGAATCGATTTCTTGAGAAACTATTTTGCTACCTTCAATTTTTAAGCAAGTTCCTAATTCTTCTTGCTCTTGTTTGGTTTTCAATTCTACATGAGCAATAGCGGCAATAGAAGCCATTGCTTCCCCTCGAAAACCTTTTGTATTCAGATTGAATAAATCTTGTGCAGATTTTATTTTAGAAGTTGCATGCCTTTCGAAACACAGGCGAGCATCAGTGGTACTCATTCCTTTTCCGTTGTCTATAACTTGGATAAGTGTTTTTCCTGCATCTTTTACAATTAATTTAATGTTGGTTGCTCCTGCATCAATGGCGTTTTCTAAAAGTTCTTTAACAACAGAAGAAGGTCTTTGAACTACCTCTCCTGCAGCAATTTGGTTGGCAACATGATCAGGTAATAATTGTATAATATCAGACATTAAATAAGCGTATGTAATTCAAAAAAGTAGGCACAAATTCCAACTAATATTGCAACGATAATTGCCAAACGTTTGCTCGCATTGGCATCTGCAGCACTTTTTTTGACTTTTGTCCAGTCGTTTTTTAAGTTGTTTTTTGTAAGTGTAATATCGTAGTCTTTGTGACTATTATTCTCTAATGAATTGTATTTATTTTCTAGATTATGCAATCGTTCTTTGCGTTCGTCAAAATAACGAGGTTTGTAATTAAAAACATAATGTGCTCTTTGTTTGAATGGAGTACCTAACATGATTTTCGTTTTTTGAGGTGAAAATTACAATTTGCAAAATTTCTAGCAACCACAATTGAGGAGTTCAATGTGTGATAATTCAAAATTACAGAAATAATATTAAAAATTAGGAATGGTTATCGAGATTTTTGTTAAAGTTTACTTTTGGTAAGGATTTCTATTTTAGAATAAAAAAATACAATTTACATTTTTATATAAATTATAAAACAGTCTAGATTCTAGAACTGTTTTAATACAGCCATTTTAATAGCCGCAATAGCACATTCAATGCCTTTATTTCCATGTGCTCCTCCAGACCTAGCTATAGATTGCTCCATGGTATCATCTGTTAAAACACAAAATATAACAGGTGTGTTTCCTTGTATATTTAAATCTTTTATTCCTTGAGTAACTCCGTCACATACAAAATCAAAATGTTTAGTTTCCCCTTTGATTACACTACCAATTGCAATAACAGCATCAAGATCTTGTGATTCAACCATTTTTTTAGCACCATAAATCAATTCAAAACTCCCAGGGACATCCCATCTTAGAATGTTTTTTGATAAAGTTCCATTGGAGGTCAATGCTTCTATAGCCCCATTGTAAAGTCCTTCTGTTATGGTTTCATTCCATTCAGAAACAACAATCCCAAATCGAAAACCTTTCGCATTTGGGACTTTTGTTTTATCGTATGCAGATAAATCTGTTGTAGCCATACTTTTATTTTTTAGCGTACTTCGCTTTATTGATATGCATTTCTATATTGTTAGCAATGGTAGAAGTAGCATAGTTCTCTTTTATTTTTGTAAACAATTTCTCTGCTTTCTGAGCATCACCTAAGCTCAAAGCTGTATTTCCAGCTTTCAACAAATAGAGTGGTGTTGTTGCAGAATTGTCTTGAATGTTTGCAGCTTTTTCATAATAACTTAAAGCTTCTTTCTCTTGGTCTAAATCAGCAAAAGCATCACCAATAGCACCTAAGGCTGCGGGAGCTAATAAAGCATCTTTTGAAGAAAAACTTTCTAAGAAAGAAATAGCATTTTTATAATCCTTGATTCTCAAATAAGAAATTCCTGCATAATAATTTGCTAAGTTTCCTGCATCTGTACTGCTGTATTTTTTTGCAATATCTACAAAACCGTATTTTCCATTGACACCTTCTAAAGCCAATGTGTATAAAGAATCTGCCGAAATAGTTAAATTAACTGCTTTGTCAAAGTTTTCTTTAGGGAAAGCCAATTCATTAGCTGCTTCTACTTCTTTAGGTTCTTGAATATAGGTGTTGTAGGCCAAGTAACCCAATATAATACCTACAACTGCAATCAAGCCGTAAAGTAAAGGTTTTTGATTTTTTTCTATCCATTGTTCAGATATAGAAGCTGTTTCTTCTAAGTTTTTGAAAACTTCAGCAGTTGTGCTTTCTTCTTCTACTTTATCAACCGGAGCACTTTTAACTTTCTTTTGACCTTTTTTCTTGTATGTTGCCATTATATATCTGTTCTTAAAAATTTAATTAGAATTCCAAAATATCCAAGATTGTTATGTTGAATTGTTTTTTCGGAAATGCAAGGTAGCAAAAATAGTTTTTTTAATTGGATATTAAAAGCCTCTTTTTAGCTAAATTTTATTAATTCTGACTTTGGTGCTTTTAACAAGTTACGAGTAGGTTTTTGTAGAAATCAAAGGTTACTAATTACTGCCCAAAGCCTTTATTTGAATAAGATAAGGATGTTTTTTTATTACCAATCAAGGTATTTAAACCTGGCACTTGGGATGGAAATATATCTAAGTATTAAAAAGAGTAAGAATAGATACCATAGAACTATAATTATGTTTGCAAATTTTTCTCCAAAAACTTTCACTAGCCAATTATACATACAATTCGTTTTTTAGGAAGAATAAGATTTTAAAAATATGAAAAGAATCGAGTAATGTTTCTTCACTAATAAGTAGAAAGCTGAGCATAACAAAATGAAGTGTAATAAATATACCAAGACCTTTTTTGAATAAAGGAAGTCGATTCAGTTTTTTATGCAATGCACTATTTTCATATTTATACCAAAAATTAATAGCGATTGCGTGAGAAAACCCCCAAAGTAAATAACGTAGTGATACTTCGTGCCAAATACCTAGAATAAGCATAGCTAAAAGTATGCTGATTTTAGAATTTCTTGTGATAGCTAAAAATGGAAAATACACATAATCTCTACACCATTCGGAAAGAGAAATGTGATACCGTCTCCAAAAGTCGGCTATATTTGAGGCAAGAAAGGGAGAATTGAAATTTTCATTAATTCGAAATCCAAATAGCAAAGACAATCCGATAGCAATGTCTGAATAACCAGCAAATTGGATATAGCTATTGGCAGTGAAACCAAACATGTTTAAGTAAGCTTGAAGCCATTCATACTCATTTGATAAGTTAAAAGTATAGTTGTTAAGTTTTAAGTTAATGAGATAGTTGCCTAAAAAAATAATTTTAACCAAGCCGTATAGTATACGTTCTAATCCTTCCGAGAAAAAGTGACTGTTCCACCTTCTTTTTTTGTAATCTTTTAAAAAGGGGGAAAAACGATTGATTGGACCGACTAATAATGTTGGTAAAAAAAACATATAATTAAAGTAGTCAATAATGGTGTGAACTGGAGTTTGTTTTTTATAAGACTCTATTGCATAATGTATTTGTCTAAAAGCATAGTATGAAAGGCCTATTGGCATTATTTTGTTTTCAGAAATGGTAAAGGATACGCCATGTTTTAGTTTGAAAAACAGAAAAATTGAAGCTATTTGAATAATGACAATGAGTGTAGCAGCGCCAATCGAGTTTATATGCCTTAATATGTAATAACTTGTTAGGGTGGTGGTTGTTAATAAGAGTAAAGACAAAGGGGAGGAGGAACTCAAAAAATAAGAGGTTGCAATTAGCATTGGTAGAAATTGCCATTTTTCAGAAAGAAGCCACGTAACTAAAAGGAGTGGTATGGATATTGAAAGAATTGTAAATAACTGTTCCATTAGTTGTTGATTTCTTTTTTTAGGATATTTAGGAACCATTTGGTATACATAATTTTTCCAGTTTCGTTTAAATGCCCTCCATCCGAAAAATGCTTGTAAAATAATGTTTCTCCTGTGTAATTTAGGTGTTCGATATCCAATTTTCTTTTATAGATTTTTAATAAACTATTTAGATCAGATTTAAATTCCCTTGTATACATTTTTTGTTCAGTTTTAAAAGGTCTAGGGATGTCAATTATTTTGGTTTTAATACCAGCTAGGTTTAGTTTTTTTAAGGCATTAAAAGCAAAATCTAAATTTTCAACTTTTTTGACCCATCTATCAGGAGGAGTGTGAGTAAGTGAGTCGAATTTTGCACTTTTTTTAGTTGAGAATGCCCTTTGATAGGTTCTTAAAAAGTGTTTGAAAATATAACCGTTTTTTGAAGAAAGTTTTTCGATTGCTGTGAAGTTTTTGTTTTTGTTAAAAGTGATAGCAGCAAGTTCCGTTTGAATACAGACCAAATCTGGTTTTAAATTTAATAGATGATCAATTAAATGATGCGTATTTATAAATGAGTAAAAATAATCTCCAGGAGCAACTATTTTTGTCAATTGAATAGAATCGGAATAAATTGCTTCTTCAACACCACAATCAGTAAGGGAGGATCCTATGACTATAATATTGTAGAGTTCAGGTTTTTTATTGAATTTTTTCTCTATAGTGGTTATTTGATTGTTGAAAATTTTATGTTTGCCTTCATCGTGTATAATAGTGTATATGGCCAAAATTATAAGTTGCAGGCTAATGAAAAGAAAACCTACCCAAATCCAAATTTTAATTGGAGGTGCTTTTTTTTTCATAAATTAGTTCAATTTGCTATTTAATATTCGTTCTGAAGTTTCTATGCTATGCATTGTCATCATTTCGGATGTCGAAAATTGAATGTTAAAATGTTTTTCTAGATTTGTTATAAATAAAAGATGTCCCATTGAATCCCATCCCTCTAATGAGTTCGAATTGTCGTTTGATTTAATAGAGCTTACCTGAATGCCAAAGGCTTCTGATGCAGAAGTTTTGACAGCTTCTAAGTATGATTTTTGGTTGCCTTGATTGTCCTCTATTTCTTGTTGTTCTATGAGTTGTTGAATTTTGTTGATTTGAATTTTCCCTGCCAAGCCTTTAGGTAAATCCTTGAAAAAATAATATTCTTTTGGGAGTTGATTTTGCTCTAATAATGGGCGTAAAAAGGCAATTAGTTCTAATTTATCTAGGATACAGTTTTCTTTAAGAACAAGAGCACAGGTTAATTTTTCACCAAAACTGTCATCAGGCAACCCAATACAAATACTTTCTAGTATTTGAGGATGTGTGTTTATCATTTCAGTAATTTGTTCAGGGTAAATATTGAAGCCTCCAGAAATAATAACATTTTTGGCTCTGCCTGTAATTTTATAAAACCCTTTTTCATCAAAAGTAGCAAGGTCTCCTGTGTCTAACCATCCGTTTTTAAGAACTTTTTCAGTTGCTTTTTTATCATTTAGATATCCTTCAAAGATATGTGCCCCCTTAATCCATAGATTTCCTTCTTTGTTAATTTCAGTTAGAATATCATCATTTTTATTTGTTAATTTAACCTCACAATCTATAGGGAGTCCAATAGAGTCAACTTTTCTAGCTGATGGTTTTAGTAAAGAAAAAATGGATCCAGTTACCGATTCGGTAAGTCCGTAAACATTGGCTAGTTGAATTTTAAATTTATCTTCAACATCTTCCCATAGTTTTTTTTCTAGTTTAGCAGCTACTGATATTATAAATTTAAAATCTTCAGTGGTAAAACTGTCTTCATATCCTTCTGAAAATTTATTCATGAACGAGAGAATTGTTGGAACAGTAATGAAATGTGTAATTCTATATTTGTAAATGCTGTTAAATAATTTTTCGATATGTGCTAAATCAAATCGAAAAGGACGAACCCAGCATGCCTGGTTGAATAAGGTTAGCATTGGCCCTTGAATAATACCATCTACATGATACAGCATTAATATATTTAAGATTCTACTATTTTCGTTTAAAGAATAGGCATTACTCAATGTTTTTAGGTGTGTGAAAAGGTTGTTGTGAGTAATCATTACACCTTTAGGTGCTGATGTAGTTCCAGAGGTAAATAGTACATAGGCCAAATCGGTTGGGTTGATTTGTTCTAGATCTTTAGATACTTGTGTTATATTTTTTATTACAGAGGGAAAAGAGACCGGTGCGGTTTCTGTTTCTGTTTCTGTTTCTGTTTTCTTTTTTAGTAAACGGTTGAATAGCTTCCCTTTTTTTTGTGTAGGCTTTTCTATCTTTAATTGAAATAGATCAGTTTGAATAGCCTTTTTTCTGGAAATAAAGAGATCTATATCCATAATAAAACCGTTTGCATTGGCTTTGTTTATTATAGAGATAGCTCTTTTTAGTGGTACATCGGGATCTAAAAAGATGGTAACAATACCAAATTTTAAAAAAGCAATAAAAAAAAGTGAAGTATAATAATCGTCCTGAGTCGAAAGGATAATTTTATCACCTTTTTTTAATCCATTATTTTGAAATAAGACATGAAGTTTGTCTATTTCACTTAGTAATTGTTTATAAGTGATGGTTTTATTATCAATTATTGAAAAGGTCTTCTTTTTTACGTCTGATTTGTTTAAACTTTCAAAAAGTTCGGAAATGTTAAGAGAATTCATTTAATAGTTCTTTTTTTAGCAGTTTGCCGTTTTCTGTATGGGGTATTTTAGGAATGAATTGAATTTTATCAGGGGTTCTATTTTTACCAAGATTTTCAATTATTTTTTTTCTTAACTCTTTTTTTTGAGTGTCAAAAGTAGATGAATCTTTGTTTTTTAATACAATAAATGCAGCAATTTTTTCAATATCATCATCTTCAAAAGGACAAAGAACAACTTCTTCAATAATTTCTAATTGATTTATGAAGTATTGAATTTCATCAAGATAGATCAATTCTTCATTTGCAGATTTTATAACGTTACGAATTCTTCCGAGCAATTGAATGGTCCCATCGGTGTTGTATTTGGCTAAATCTTGTGTGTAAAACCATCCATCAGATATAGTCTTATTCGTAAGTTTTGTGTTTTTGTAATAGCCTTTCATTAGGTTTAGGCTAAAGATTCTTAGTTCTCCTTTTTCTCCAATAGGTACAACTTTGTTATTTTTGTCTACAATTTGTGCAATGCAATCAATTGGTTTGCCTATTGCATCTATTTGTGAATTTGTATCTAGAAGGGTTTGGCTGATACAGATGCCTGTAGTTTCAGACAAACCATAATAATTAAGGATGTTTAGGTTGTAGTATTTTTGTATGTCTTTTCTTAGTTTGTTATTGAGATTGTTTCCAGTGCACACTAACGTTTTTATAGTCTGCAACTGTCCTCTTATTTTATCTTTGTATTTTACGAATTGACGAAGTAAGGACGGGTTGCTTCCAATTATAGTGGCATAGCTGCTAGAAATAGATTCTGTAATTGCAAATACATTTCCCATTGTTTGTTCTTTTGGGACAATGACGCTAGCTCCAATATGAAGAGCAGAGATCGCTGTATTTCTTAAGCCACTCATGCTCTCTAAGCCTCCAAGAGAAAAATAGCGATCGCTCTGAGTCCAATGAAAACTTTCAGTAACCATTTGTCCACTTCTAAATAAATTTGCATGAGGCAATACCACTCCTTTTGGTCTTCCTGTTGATCCAGATGTAAATAGAATAACTCCTGTATCCGAAGGGGTGATATTTGTGTTTTTAATAGAGGTTGTATTCGTTTGTTCAATCCAGTCAGAAAAATAAGGTTTGAAATGTTTGTCTTCTACCTCTTCCGCATTGTCAAAAAGAACGATAGGACTGTTCCTTAAAAGAAGTTCATTTTTTAGATAAAGAGGTTCATTGGTAAAACATAACTTAGGTTTGATTTCAGTGAATATAAAAGATATGGTTTTGGGAGACAGATGTGCTCCTATCGGTACAACAATAATACCTAGTTGCATACATGCCCAAAAGAGTAAGATTCCTTCAATATGTTGTTTGTTGTAAATGATAATTTTGTCTCCTTTTTTTAGCCCTGATTCTTGTAATTTAAATTGAATTGATTGTATGATTTCATCGCAATCCTCATAAGTGAATTCACTTTCGTCTTGAAGAGAGATAAGTGCAATGTTTTTAGCGTATAAGTTTACCGTATTTTTCCATAACGATTTTAGGTTTTGTTCTTGTTGTGGAATCAAATAATGTTGAGACATTAAGTAATACTGAAGACCAATGGCAGTTTCAGAAATTGGTACAACTTGTAGAAGTCCTAAGTTGTGAAGTGTTTTTAGTTCACTTGTAATGTCAATTAACGGTGTTTTTATATGGGTACTTATTTCGTTTACTGTGAATGCGTGTTTTGATAGGTAAATGATTTTAGCCGCAAGTTCAGTTAGTGAATAATTGTCCAGTTTGTTAATTCGTTGGTTGTAAATAGGGTGTCGGTCTAATAAATGCCCTACAGTATTGTCTAATGCGTTTTTATTGATGGTAACTTTTTGTTGATGTAAATCAATAGTTAACAATGGGTTTATTAAAAC
>Ga0105356_10005631_pt1 | contig 11866 bp, 9 predicted proteins | sample GOMGulsemesocosm_3_FD_83502 | JGI IMG/M metagenome (GOLD analysis project Ga0105356, IMG submission 83502) | Methane-oxidizing microbial communities from mesocosms in the Gulf of Mexico - GOM9D Gulf of Mexico | ecosystem: Environmental > Aquatic > Marine > Cold seeps | place: Gulf of Mexico...
CTTTTTCTGTCATGTGATCTAAGCTTCAAATTGAGTTAATTTCCTTTTAACTGACTAATTATTAAGGGCTTTTCGGCGGGTATTAGTAATACTGATAAGGTTGGTAATAATCGTTTGTTTTTGAATGATGCAGGCTGCTATTCTGCCACTTGTGACACCACACCACAACCTTTGAGGATGACTTTTATTAAAGTGTCGGTGGCGTCGCTATAATCCTGGTCACTGATACGCTCTGTCTTCAGATGCAGCTTAATTTGCCAGTTAAAATCCGCATAAGTCTGTGTTGATGCCCAGAGGCTGAACAGTAGATGCAGTGGCTTTATGTCGTCCATCAGCCCCCTATCGATCCACTGCTGCAATTTTTCACTCGCTCTGGTGGTCTGTTGGGTTAACTTTTCAATGATGTCTGCAGGCAAATGTGGGGCACCGTGCAGGATTTCATTGGCAAACACCTTAGAGGCATTTGGATGGTTTTTAGAGATCTCAATTTTTAGTTTAATATAGTCAGTAAGCGCCTCTGCCGGATGATCGTAGTGATCAAAAGGCGCCGTAGCCATCAGCAGAGGTTGGATGAAACTGTCTAATACATGCCGGTAGAGTACTTGCTTGCTTTCAAAATAATAATAAATATTGGCTTTAGGCAAGTTTATTTTGTTTGCGATATCGACAATCTTAGTGCCTGCATAGCCATGATTGGCAAACTCTTCGCAGGCGGCATTTAAGATGGCGTTTCTTTTCTTATCGCGAATACGGGACATGTTGTTCCTGATTATTTAGTATTGGGGGTTAAGAATTACTTTGATAGACACATTCACCAAAGCTATAAGTTTCTGCAATCGCCCTGTCGTCTCCGAGAATCATCAATACGAACAGCTGCTCTTCGATACTGCGAGCACGCTGCATACGATAATTTATCAGTGGGGTAGCCGCCAGATCTAAGACCACAAAATCCGCTTCAGTGCCCACTTTAAGGTCGCCAATTTTATCGGTCAATTTCAATGCCTGGGCACCGGCTAAGGTGGCCAGATAAAAAGCTTTAAACGGATTTATCTGATGGCCTGAAAGCTGACAGACTTTATAAGCTTCCTGCATGGTTTGCAACATCGAAAAGCTGGTACCTCCACCAATATCTGTCCCCAGTGCCACTTGGACTTTATGACGCTGCATTTTACTTAAGTTGAACAGTCCGGAACCCAGAAAAGTATTGGAAGTAGGGCAGAAGGCTACCGATGACTGGCAAGCGGCCAATCTCTGGCACTCGTCATCATCTAAGTGAATGGCGTGGGCAAAAACGGATCTTGGGGTCAATAAGTCGTAATGATCGTAGACATCCAGGTAATTTTTGCGCTCGGGAAATAATTGCGCCACCCAGTCTATTTCTTTTTTATTTTCACTCAAGTGAGTATGCAGATATAAATCGTCAAATTCTGACAATAATTTTCCGGCCAACTGCAGTTGTTCAGGCGTGCTGGTGGGCGCGAAACGCGGGGTAACCGCATAGTGTAAACGGTTTTTGCCGTGGTACTTTTGTATTAGCTCTTTACTGTCGACATAGCTACTGTGAGCGGTGTCGGTTAAATTTTCAGGGGCATTCCTGTCCATCATTACCTTTCCGGCAATCATCCTTAAATGGCGTTTATCTGCGGCCTGAAAAAAAGCCTCCACTGAGCTCTTGTGCACAGTGCCAAATACCAGAGCGGTGGTGGTACCGTTTTTAAGCAGCTCGTCGAGGAAAAACTCTGCGCTGGCGTCGCAGTGCTTCTCATCGCTAAATGCCGCTTCAGCCGGGAAGGTATAATTTTCCAGCCAGTCTAACAGTTGCTCGCCATAGGAGGCGATCACCCCCGTTTGCGGGTAGTGGATATGGGTATCAATAAAGCCCGGGACAATCAGTTTGTTGTGATGTTGCAATACTTCAATATTGGGGAAGCGATGCAGTAGCTCGCTGGCATCACCTAAATGGGTAATTATTCCCTGCTCGATGATTAATAGTCCATCTTCGAAGTATTCATAAGAATTTTCTACACCGCTGGTATGCGGGTCTCCAAGCGAGTGTAGAATTGCACTTCGGTGAGCAATTGCGGCATTTTTCATTCTGAGATCTCTTAACTAATAGATGATAATTTTCCGACCTTTGCCGACTGGCAGAGGTTGTTCGTAACAGTTGTCGGGGCTTGCTGTTGCCGACTGTAAAAGGCGATAAATTGTGCGCTGACACTGACCGCAATTTCCATCGGCAGTTTTCCTTTAATCCCGGGAATACCAATAGGGCAGCAAATGTCATTTATCTGCTGCTGGCTAAAGCCCTTGCGGGCCAAGCGTAATTTGAACTTTTTCCACTTGGTGGCGGATCCTATTAAGCCGATAAAACTGTATTGCCCACGCTTGAGTATAGCTTCACACAACTGTTGATCCAGTTGGTGATTGTGGGTCATGATTAGAATATAGCTGTCTGCTGGTAACTCCTCTACACTGGCCACTAAATCTGTACTGATAATTTTTTGGCAATTATCAGGAATATCATCGGGAAATAGCTCTGCTCTGCTATCCAGCCAATGGGTGCGACAGGGGAGCTGTTGTAAAACTGGCACTAAAGCCTTGGCGATGTGTCCGGCGCCATAGATAACCAGGTTATTGGCAGGTGGGTAAAAAGCTTCGAATAACAATTCAACCTGGCCGCCACAACACTGGCCTAAACTGGCCCCTAACGGAAAACCTTTGATAAAAGGTTGACTGTCATGGCTGGTCAGCATCTCACGCGCCAGATGAATCGCCTGATATTCTAAATGGCCGCCGCCAATACTGTAATAACTGTTCTTTTCGCTAACCAGCATTTTGCTGCCGGTGGCCCTTGGGGTAGAGCCTTTAGTTGCAAACACTGTCACTAAGACACAGGGCTGACCGCGCTGATTGAGTTTTTCTAGACTGGCTGTCCAACTAGTGTTCACTTTGCTCTCCCTCTGTCAGTTTACGCATCTCTTGTACCGCCCAGAGAATGGCCTCAGGCGTTGCCGGGGAGTCAATTTGCAGTGGGTGTTTATGATCGCCAATACTGGCAACAGCATCTTTGAGCGCGCACCAGACAGAGATCGCCAGCATAAAGGGCGGTTCCCCGACGGCCTTTGAATGGAATACAGTGTCCTCTGGGTTTTGTCGGTTTTCCAACAGTTTGACCCTAAAATCGTTGGGAATGTCGGTGATCGCCGGAATTTTATAGCTCATAGGATTGCTGGTTAACAGTTTACCGGTATCATCCCAGACCAATTCTTCTGTGGTCATCCAGCCCATACCCTGAATGAAGCCGCCCTCTACCTGACCTATGTCGATTCGCGGATTAAGCGAGTCGCCGACGTCGTGCAATATATCAGTGCGCAATACTTTATACTCACCGGTCAAGGTATCTATAACTACTTCACTGCAAGCCATGCCAAAAGAATAGTAGTAAAAAGGGGTACCAAAGGCGGCATCTCTATCGTAAAAAATCTTTGGAGTGCGATAAAATCCGGTACTGGACAGTGAAACTTGGGCAAAGTATGCCTGCTGTACCAACTGGGTAAAGCTGATCACGCGATCGCCGAGTTTGACGTGATTGTTGATAAAGATGATTTTCTCGACCGCTATATCATACTCTTTAGCGGCAAACTCTAACAGCCGCGTTTTGATAGTGCGGGCGGCATTTTGTGCCGCTTTACCATTCAAGTCGGCGCCTGAGGAAGCGGCAGTGGGTGAAGTGTTAGGTACTTTGTCGGTATTTGTGGCTGATACATAGATGTTATCGATATCGACCTGGAATTCCTCGGCGACTATCTGTGCAACTTTGGTGTTGAGTCCCTGACCCATTTCTGTACCGCCGTGGTTTAAGTGGATACTGCCGTCGGTATATATGTGTACTAAGGCACCGGCCTGATTGAGGAAAGTGGCGGTAAAGGAAATGCCAAATTTTACTGGGGTCAGCGCCAGACCTTTTTTCATGATGGGTTGCTGGCGATTAAATAGCTCAATTTTCCGACGCCTGGCAGAGTATTCACAGCTCTCCTCTAGCTGTTGTGTCATTTCTTGCAACAAATTACCTGTGACGATCTGTCCGTAGTGGGTAAGGTTGCGCTCGTCTATTCCATAGTAATTGAGTTTTCGCACTTGCAGAGGATCGAGCTGCAGAGCCCCGGCTATTTGATCCATGATGTTTTCTATGGCGACCATTCCCTGGGGACCTCCAAAGCCGCGGTAGGCGGTATTGGAAGCGCGATGGGTTTTACAGCGGTAGCCAGTGATGTCGGCGTTGCCCAAATAATAGGCGTTATCGCTGTGAAACATTGCCCGGTCGACGATGGAACCAGAGAGATCCGGCGAGTAGCCACAATCCGCCAATAAGTCTAGCTTTAGTCCCGCCAACAAGCCCTGGTCTGTAAAACCTACTTCGAACTGCACCACAAAGGGGTGACGCTTACCGGTCATGCGCATATCCAGCTCGCGGCTCAAGCGCATTTTACAAGGCTTGCCAGTGAGTTTTGATACCAGTGCTGCCAAACAGGCGGGCTGTGCCGCCTGGGTTTCTTTACCGCCGAAACCTCCGCCCATACGACGCATATCGACCATCACTTTGTTCAGTGGTACGCCAATCACTTGTGCCACTAATTTTTGCACTTCACTGGGGTGTTGGGTAGAGGCAAAAACTAACATGCCTCCCTCTTCGGTAGGCACAGTACTACAGATCTGGGTTTCTAAGTAAAAGTGCTCCTGGCCACCAATTAGCAATTCACCACTGAGTTTGTGCGGCGCTTTGGACAGTGCAGCCTGCGCATCACCGATGCTGTGTCGGTGCGGTTCCATCACATAGTGTTGTTGGGCATGTGCTTGCTTAACATCCAGTATCGCAGGCAGGGCTTCAATCTCAACTTTTACTAGGCTGGCTCCCGCTCTGGCTATTTCCATGGAAGAGGCTGCGACCACGGCAATCACTTGGCCAACGTATTCAACTTTATCTTCTGCCAGCAGTGGATCCCCGGGCAGCACCGGGCCTATGTCCGGGTCCCCGGGTATGTCAGCGGCGACAAAAACCCGCTCTACACCGGCCAGTTCAGAGCACTGTTGTAACGCGATATGCTTGATCAGACCGTGTGCTACTTCACTCAACACCGGATACAAGTGCAATTGATTGGGGAACTCTAACCGGTCATCAATATAAATGGCCTCGCCGTTCACGTGGCGCTCGGCGCTCTCGTGGGCTATCTTTTTACCCACCCCAGAGCTGATCTCAGAGCGTATTTTGTCGAGCATTTGACTGTGGCTTAAACTATCGAGCTGGCGGTTAGACATAGTTAGAAATCCTCGTCTCAATAGTTGAATTAGCTGCGCTGTGAGAACTGCCAGGGCACATATGCTGTGTTTCTAGGTAGAGTTTGCGCAATAAATTTTCTGCCACCAGTAAGCGGTAGTCGCTACTGGCGCGAAAGTCTGACAGCGGTTGGAAATCCTGACTCAGACAAGCCAGGGCATTTTCAATGTTGGCATAGCTCCACTCTTTCCCGATGAGTGCCTGCTCGGTCTTACTGGCGCGTTTGGCAATAGCGGCCATTCCACCGTAGGCCAGACGAATACTGATCACTTCACCGCGGTTATTTAAACGCAGAAAATTAGCGGCACAAATCGCCGAGATATCATCATCTAAACGTTTAGTGATTTTATAGATCTTCAACGCCCAATCGCTGTCAGTATGTGGCACGGGTAGGGGGATAAGAATCTTCTCTATAAACTCACTGGGCTGCAGTGCCGTTTTACGATAGTCGAGGAAGAAATCTTGCACAGGCAGTTCGCGGGTATTGGTTCCCCGGCGCAGTATCAACTTGGCATCTAAAGCAATCAGCGCCGGGGGAGTGTCGCCAATCGGGGAGGCGTTGGCAATATTGCCACCTAAGGTTCCCTGGTTGCGAATTTGCAGTGAAGCAAAGCGCTCTAACATCTGAGAAAAATCGGGGAAATAGGGGGCTAGTAGCTGCTGGCATTGATGCAGGGAAACTGCCGCACCAATTTCTATGTGCTGGTCTGTCACTTGCTGCTCTTGCAATTGGCTGACTTGTTGTACGCAGATCAGATTGGAAAATTGCTGTGCACGCTGTGTTATCTCTACCGCCAAATCAGTTCCGCCGGCGATGATCCTGGCTGTTGGATAGTCGATTAACAACTGCGCCAGTGCCGTTAGGTCTTCAGGTAAATGCGATTGTTGTTGCTGATAATTTAAACCTGTTTGGCTGTCTTTTGGCGGCCTTTGTCTGATCGCAATTAGCGATTGTGTGGTGTCGCGGGCTAAAGGGTCAAAATGATCGACCACAGTTGACTTTAGCGCTTGCTCAGCTGCTCGGTTGATGGCTCTGTAACCGGTGCATCGGCACAAGTTCCCAGCCAGTGCCTGCTGTACTTCATGTTCTTGGTGATCGCTGCTATTTTTTTGCAGAGCGAAAAGCGACATGACAAAGCCTGGTGTACAAAAGCCACATTGTGAACCATCGCAGTCAACCATTGCCTGTTGTACGCTGTGCAATTGTTGCTGTTGTAGCGCTTCGACGCTGATCAACTGTTTGCCATGCAGGGCGCTGATCAAGGTAATACACGCGTTAATACTTTTATAGCAAAGCTGGTTTTGCTCATCCAGTTGCACTATCACCACAGTACAGGCGCCACAGTCACCCGAGGCGCAGCCTTCCTTAGTGCCATTGAGCTGGCGGTGTTCACGAAGGAATTGCAGTACCGTCGTATTGGGGTTGATATCCTGCAGTTGTACCTTGTCATTATGGAGCAGAAACTCGATCACTTCGCTCTCCTTTTTTATAATTAGATTAAGCATATTGCGCTGATAAAAATCACTATCAGTTGGCTTGCAGTCTTGCTTCTATTCACAATTAGACTAAAACCTGACTTTTGGGTCAAGTTTTTTTAGCTATTCCTTTTTGGAATCCATATTACAATTTATTATCAATATACTAATAGCTACTTCTGCTGGATAATAACGACAAATTTATTGAGGAATATCGATGGAAATTTGGGTTGCTTTTACCTTGTTTGCCGCGTTGATGCAGGCTGTGCGTACAGCCGGGCAAAAGCGTATTGCCAGGCATATATCGCCAATGGCGACCACCTTAGTTCGCTACTTATTCGGCTTGCCTTTTGCCCTGGGTTATCTGTATTACTTAAGCGATAAAGAATTGAGTCATTACGTGGCCCGCGCTGCAGACAATGCCGACTTCCTGATATTTGCCTCCGCCGCCGGAGTCGCACAGATATTAGCGACACTCTGGTTAGTCAAAGTATTAACCTTCAGAAATTTCGCCGTGGGCACTAGTTTTGCGAAAACGGAAGCTGTGCAGACGGCTATCTTAGGTGCAGTGTTCTTTGGTGCCTCTCTGTCACCGATGGGCTGGTTAGCGGTACTATTGGGAGTACTAGGTATATTAGTTGTCAGTGTGCCAAAGAGAGGGCAGCCAATTCAATTCCAGACTGTTGTCTACGGAGTGATGTCGGGTGTGGCCTTTGCTATTACCTCGTTGTGGCTGCGCCAGGCGAGCTTGAGCTTAGGCGATCAGTTAATGCTCAATGCGGCCTTTACATTAGTGTACATGGTGATTTTACAGAGCATTATTTGCATTGTTTATATTGCCTATAAAGAGCGGCAGCAATTCAACAAACTCAGAGCACATTTGCCGCTGGCTGTATTTGTCGGCGCCACCAGTGCCTTTGGCTCAATTGGTTGGTTTACTGCCATGACCTACCAAAACGCCGCCTTAGTTAAATCATTGGGACAAATAGAATTTATCTTCACCTTGCTGATAACATATTTCTTCTTCAATGAGAAAATATCAACGAAAGAGTATCTTGGCATGGGGCTGATATTAGCCAGCGTGATCATACTTTTGAGCTACTAAAATCTTCACAGTTGCGCTATTTCTGTACCAGGGCGCGAATAGTCTACAATAGTATTGTCTGTAGAAATTTCAGTGGAAAAGCTGCGAATTTGGCTGCTTTTCCATCCAAGTACAGCTTGATTATTGACCTCGAGAAACAAAGCTATTTGCCTGCTAAGCGATTGAATCTTATCGCCAGTGCCTAGGCCAAAGCTGTGAATGTAAGGGGCTATAGAGGAGATTAGTGTTATTCAATGCGGATGCAAACGTATAAAAATTGAGTAGTCTTCTGTATAATGCTGTCGAACTAAGACACTAATAGAAAGGAGGCTATTGTGTTTAATAGGTCGGCTAACGTCAGTGTCGTGTTTGCATTAATAATCATGTTGCTGATCGCGCAGGGTGTTTTCTCGCTGGTCTACTTAACCTCTATTGCCTCTCAAGCCGATAAGCTTTATCGCAATTCTTACGCGGTCAGCAATGCCTCTCACCGGATAAATGCTGATTTAAAGTCAATGAATCAGATTATGCGTAACATAGAAGCGCTGGACGACGAAAAAAAGATTCGTATTTTGGCCAGTTTAGTTGACGATAAAGAGCGTAAAATCCTCGACAGCTTTGATCTTATCTTCGAGCGTTACCTAGGCAGCAGAGAAGACATTCAATCTGCCTATAAAGCTTTTGTCGATTGGAAGAGTGTCCGCGATGAGGTGATTTACTATGGCGATGCCGACGCTGAATCACGCTTAAAAATAAACGCATCTGAAGAAAAATACGAAACATTTTTACAGCATGAAATCCAGTCTCTGATTGACTTTGCCGACGCTCAGGCAAAAAACTATTTGGCTAATGCCTTAGACTCAGAAGATGATGCCTTTAATATTATTTCCAGTTTGTTGGTGGCAGCTGTGATCTTTTCTATATTCTTCGCGATTTATTCGGTGCGTCGCCTGAAAGAGCGGCAAATAGCCGTTCAGGAGCGTATGTATTTGATAGATCAGAATATAATGATGGCGAAATTTAATACTGATGGCACAGTTATCGATATTAGTAACCACTTATGCCGTCATATAGGCTTGTTAAAACACGAAGTAATTGGTGAGCAAGTTAACTTCTTCATTAACGATGACGCCGATCGCAATAAGCGTAAGGCTATCATCAATGTTATCTCTACCGGTAAAATCTGGGAGGGGGAAATTTGTCGTTATGATGATGATGGAGTGATTCAATGGATACACTCTGTGATACACCCCGAGTTAGATTCCGAGTTTAAAGTAAAAAGCTATACCAACATTATCGATGATATAACCGATAAAAAATCTGTAGAACAGCTGTCTCTGACTGACACATTGACTGGATTGTACAATCGCCGTCACTTCGATGACATAATTGAAAAGGAAGTCAGGATTTCCAACCGCAACAAAACGTTACTGACCTTGGCGATCATCGATATAGATTATTTTAAGAGTTATAACGATAAGTACGGTCATCCGGCGGGGGACAGGACCTTAGCAAAAGTAGCCCAGGCCATCCAAGCGCCACTGACCCGGCCCGCTGATTACGCTTTCAGGATAGGTGGAGAAGAATTTGCAGTGTTATTTACCAATTCTAACTACGACCAATCGGTTGAGTTTTTGGAATCAATGCGGGCAAAAATTGAGTCATTAAACATAGAGCATAAAGGCAGCGATGTCAGTGGTAGCTTGAGTATCTCCATAGGTGCACAAATCATTGAAGGCTCATTAATGATCGGTAGTAATCAACTGTATGTGAAGGCAGATCAGGCGCTGTACGCCGCTAAGATAAAACGTAATACTTTAGTCGTTAATCCCGAAACTGGCTAACGACTGTTAAGGCAAGTAAGGTAGAAATTTTCAGCTACAATCCACTCGAACTCCCCGGATCTACATCCCGCAACAAAATATTGAATTCAAGTCTATTGTTGATCTTCTGTCAGTTCAAAATAATCACCGGTGCGTCACGAATAAACCCTTTTATTGAAATGACTTAGATGTTATTAATCAGTTTGTAGAAATTATTTTTGGCGCAGGTATCGTGATGCAAGTAGCAATTTTGACATTTGATGGCTTTAACGAACTGGATTCATTTATCGCCTCGGCCATTCTCAACCGTATGCGGGGCCGCGGCTGGGAAGTACAAATTACCTGCCCCGGCGCTTCTGTAACCAGTATGAATGGTGTGACGGTGCTGGCCCAGCAGCAACTGGAATTTGCCAACCAAGCTGATATTGTGCTGTTTGGCAGCGGTATCTATACCCGCGATATTGCAGCGGATGACACAATCCTGGAGCGGTTGCAGCTAGACCCGCAGCGTCAGGTCATCGGGGCACAGTGTTCAGGTACTTTGCTGCTGGCAAAACTCGATCTGTTACAAGGGTTACCAGCTTGCACCGATTTGACCACTAAACCTTGGGTGATTGAGGCAGGGGTCGATGTTCTAGACCAGCCGCTGGTGGCCAGTGGAAATGTGGCAAGTGCTGGAGGCTGTTTAGCTTCGTCCTACCTGGCGGCCTGGATGATCGCTAAAACAGCGGGGATTGATGCCGCCATTGCCGCTATCGATTATGTCGCCCCTACCGGTGAGAAACAGCAGCAAGTGGATGCCACTTTAAGAGTGATTAACCCTTACTTGTAATCGCTACAAGTAAGGATGCTGATCAGTGACTTCGATTTTACCGGCAGCTCAAACCGAAACTAATCAGTTAATAATAGCCCCAGCCGCTGATTTTTAACCTTCTCCTTTTTCGATCATACTTATTCAACCCACCAGCTGAAATCTGGAATCCATGCCTTTGTCACGTGTGGGGATCAGCTTTTGATAGGCTGCGCTGTGATACCAGTTGAGAGCGTTTTCACGATCGGGAAATTGAATCACCACTTTGATGGCGTACTCGGCATCCCCGTGCAAACTTTCTATCGGGCCTTTGGCGATAAATTCACCCGAAAACGGGATTAAGGTTTGCGCCGCCATCGAGCTGTATAACGCTAATTGTTCTTTGTCAGTGGGGGTGGCATCGACAATAATTAAAGCTGACATAAGTATTCCTTCTCTTAGATTGTTTTTAATGGTGTTGTTTGATTTAGTTGACATAGCATAAGAAATACACAAATATTAAACAATACTCAATAAATTAACTGACTGTTTAATATTATGAACAATACAAAACTTTTGCCTGGTCTAATTATCTTTGGTCAGGTTGCCCGCCAGCAATCTTTTACACTAGCCGCAAAGCACTTGTCGATGAGTAAGTCTGCGGTGAGTCAGCAAGTCACGCGACTGGAGAAGCATTTAGGTCAGCAGCTGCTATCTCGCCATACCCGAGGGATGTCACTGACCCCCGCCGGTACAAAGTTATTGAATCGATGTGAGCTATTATCTGATCAGGTGGAACTGGCGCTGGGGGAATTATCCGAAACCCGGGAGACGCCATCCGGAAGTTTTTCCCTGACCATACCGCACGCCTGTGAGAAGAGTATATTGCTGCCAGCGCTGTCGCAATTATGTGTGGAATATCCCAAGTTAGAGCCAAACATAATAGTCACAGACCAAGTTCAAGATCTGATTGCCAATAATTTAGATGTCGCTATCTATGCCGGAGCGCTGAAAGACAGTAACTATAGGGCACTGCCTGTAGGTAACAGCACAGAGGTGTTTTGCGCTTCAGCAAGTTATGTGCAAAAGCAGCCCAATGTCAGTTTATTGGCCGACTTGCCAGAGCATAAATTTATTAGTACTTCCTGGCAGCTCTCTGGCGCGAGCGTTTATCATGAAGATTCTCCATTTCACAAAGCGTTGCTCAATAACAGTGCACCTAAACTGAAAACTTATGCTAAAGCGAATACTTTACCTTGCACACTGGCAATGATCAGCGCCGGTATGGGCATAGGTTTACTGCCGGAATTTACCCTGCAGAGTGCTTTTGCCAGTGGCGAATTAGTCCGGATATTCCC
>Ga0105356_10005637_pt1 | contig 11856 bp, 14 predicted proteins | sample GOMGulsemesocosm_3_FD_83502 | JGI IMG/M metagenome (GOLD analysis project Ga0105356, IMG submission 83502) | Methane-oxidizing microbial communities from mesocosms in the Gulf of Mexico - GOM9D Gulf of Mexico | ecosystem: Environmental > Aquatic > Marine > Cold seeps | place: Gulf of Mexico...
TGATGCTAGTAAAGGTTGGTAAGGCACTTAATAGGTTAGAAGTTTTATACACTTCACCATTGGTTGTTACCCATGCAACGTTACTGTCATTATTACTTATCTCGATAGCATTGATACTTGATAATAAAGAAAGGTTAACTTTTGTAAATGTTTTCCCTGCATCAATACTTTTGTACAATCCATTACTTTTTGTGACGTATATATTATTATCATTATTTGGGTCAATTTCAATATTATAAAGATCCCCACCAAAAGCATGATTCGAAATTTTTACCCAATTTCCGTTTACTAATTTATAGAGTTGGCTATATCCTGCATACATTTCACCTTTACTATTAGAAACTAAAGGAGTTACCCATCTACCACCACTATCACCTGTTCCTTTTTCTGCTGAGGGTGCTCCTACGCCACTTTTTCTAGTGATCCCTCCATCTGTAGTTTCATATAATGAACCACCATATTGAATAAACCCGAAATAATTATCAGGATTTGTAGCGTTAATCGCACAGTCCATACCGTCAGCACCAAAATAATTATTCCATTTATTATCTTTATAAGCGTACCCTCCATTGTCTTGAAGTCCACCAACAATATTACTAGAGTTTTGTGTCGAAACAGATATTTTGTAAAATTGACTGATTGCTAAGTTTTCTGTTAAATCGGTAAATTTAGCACCATGATTTGTTGAAACATATACACCTCCATCAGTACCGGCAAAGAACTTCCCATCGATGAAGCTTAAAAAATGAATATCAGCATGTGTGTATGAATCTGCAGTTGGCGAACTCCAGTTGTTCATTTTTGTGAAATTATTTGCACCGTCTGTAGATTTCCAAATGTTTAATACACCAACATAGACAGTGTTTTCATTCGAGTCAGAAACCGTAATTGCTAAGTCATACCAAGATTGTGATCCTTCAAAAATATCATCAGCTTCAGTAGTTTTTGCAAAACTAGCCCCACTATTAGTTGATTTATAAACTCCGTTAAAACCATTTTTTGTAGAGGAACCATTGTAGCTAACGAAATAAACTAAATTAGGGTTTGCAGGAGTCACAGCTAATGCTATTCTTCTTGACCCCGTAAATCCAGTAATACTTACTGAGGTAAATGTATTTCCTCCATCTGCCGATCTATAAAAAGTAGATGCTGAGGCAGCGTAAAAGACTGAAGAAGACCCCGGTTTCATTTTTAAATCGATAATATTACCCGCTAATTTTTGTGACCATGAAACACCTGCATTTGTCGTTTTAAATACTCCGTTACTTGTTGCAACTATAACCGTATTTGTATTGTTTGGGTCTATATAAATATCATTCATGGAGTCGGCAGTAATTGATCCTGTCGCGCTCCAAGTTGTTCCTCCATCAGTAGTTTTCATTACGCCAACTGCATATGAATCACCAGCGTCATCATCACCAGTTGCTATGTACATAGTGTTTGGATCTGTTGGATGAACGGCAATCCCAGAAACACCAATTTGAGGCAAGTAATCTGTTAAGGGTTGCCAATTAACACCTGCATCTATAGATTTCCAAATTCCACCGGCTGGAGCTCCAACATAATACGTGTTTGGATTGCTTGGGTCTATGGTAACAACATTTACCCTTCCTTGACCAGAAGACCATGATGCTGTGTTTGTATGTGAGTATGGCCCTAAAGAGGTCCAGTTACTAGTGTCGTTTGCATTGTTTTGAGACGTTCTATTTAAGTTGTTTTTTTGTTCCCAAGCATTCCATAATTCACTAGCAGGAGCAATTGTTCCATCAGATTTTGTAAAATAACTCCAATGATACTCCCATCTTTTAAATGGCTTTAATCCGCTTCCTTTTTTATCTTTATCTATGGTTTTAAAAAAGTTTTCTGCAGCCGTTGAAATTTCATTTAAGGTTGCTTTTCCTTTCTTTTTTAAATTATTGCTTTTCATCCAAGGGGCATTGTTTTGTGTCGCTTGTGAAAAAGCGAATAAAGGGATGATTAGAAGAATAATAAAAGTAGTTTTTTTCATGATTAGTTGATATTTGTTCCGTTTGAGTTTATTTGAATTTCTTTTTCAACTTCTAGTTGAGAATAGACTGTGTTTATTTTAGAATTGGTGGCAGAAAAAGCAGCCATAATTTTAGCAACTTGTTCGTGTACTTCTTTGGCCGAAATTGAACTTATAAATGTCATGTCTTTTAATCGTAACGTCTCGTTTTCTAAGACATTAACTCGGGTTCTAAAAGATGCATTTATAAGGTCTAAAGGCCTAATACTGTCTTTCATTTTTTTTACAAGGCTCGCCAATTGTAGCGCGTTGTTCAGAGCTTCATTGGCAGAAGTAGATGTAAGTTTTTTTAAATTATCTGCAACAGAAACATACTCTTTCCAGGAATCTATAGTGTCTTGAGCGCTTTTTGCTAAGCTGGATGTTACAGGGTGTTTTTTCACTGTATTTTTTTCTGGTGTTTTACTTTTTTGGACTCGTTTGACCACGCTGTCTTTGCAAGACAAAACCAGAATTAAACACATGATGAACGTTAATTTTTTCATAATTTTTTAAAAGAGCCTAAAAATACATATTTATTATTGAATAATTAAATGTAAAAAGGGGATATCACAAATAATCAATAATTGTTGATATTCTTTTTTGAGAATACTTTAATTATGTACTTTTGTTTCAGTAATTTTTTGAATATATACAAATGAGTGAAACCATTTTAATTATTGGTGCTTGCGGGCAAATTGGAACTGAACTGACCCAGAAACTTAGAGATGTCTATGGAGGCACAAATGTTATTGCATCAGATATTAGAGAAGGGAATGAAGAAATGATGGGGTCTGGGCCTTTTGAAATTTTGGATGCAACCGACAAACAAGGTGTTTTAGAGGTTGTTCAAAAATATAAAGTAACCCAAGTATACCTTATGGCCGCTATGTTATCTGCCACGGCAGAAAAATACCCGCATAAGGCGTGGGATTTAAACATGTCTTCACTTTTAGGAGTGTTAGATTTGGCTAAAGAAAAACATATAAAACAAGTATATTGGCCTAGTTCTATTGCTTCTTTTGGTCCAACATCACCAAAAATAAATACCCCACAGCAAACGGTAATGGAGCCTACAACAGTATATGGGATCAGTAAGCTTGCTGGAGAACATTGGTGTAACTATTACCATGAAAAATACGGTGTAGATGTTCGAAGTATTCGGTATCCAGGAATTATTAGTTGGAAAACAAAACCAGGTGGAGGTACCACAGATTAGGCGGTTGATATTTATTTTCAAGCGACAGAAAATAAAGCATACGAATGTTTTTTGAGTAAAGACACTCGTTTGCCCATGATGTATATGCAAGATGCGGTAAATGCGACCATACAAATAATGCAAGCAGAAGCAGCTACCATCAAAACAAGAACTTCTTATAATTTAGCAGCAATTAGTTTTACGCCAGAAGAAATGGCTACGGAGATTAAAAAGCACATTCCAGAGTTTGAGATTTCGTACGATACAGATTTTAGGCAAGCAATTGCAGATAGTTGGCCTCAGATTATTGACGATTCTAAAGCGAGAAAAGATTGGAGCTGGAATCATGAATTTGATTTAAGTTTAATGACTTCTGATATGCTAAAGAACTTAAAGTAATTTTTTTTACCAAATGAAGCCTCCAGATTGGTCTATTTGGAGGTTTTTTTTGTTTTAACCAAATCTTGATAAATATCATTTTTTAAGAGTATAATCACCTGTATTTTTACATGGGATTACCTGGTGTAAGTTTTTTTATTTGGTACGTCTAAAAACAAAGATTTAAAGATTATGAAAGATTTAATTAAAGACAGTTTAACAAAAAGCACATCATACACTACTTTTAGAAGCTTAGTTAGTGATTTGTTAGAAAAAGGAAAGTCAACAGGGCCAAACCAATCGGATGCATTGCTAAATTATAGCATGTTAAATGATAAAAGAATGGCGCGTTTAGATAAGAAAATCAAACTTTCTGAGAGCACAATAGAACGGTTGCAAAAGATTAATAAGTCGCAAACGTGGTTATTGATTACCGAGGGTTGGTGTGGTGACGCAGCTCATATTTTACCTGTAATGAATAAAATGAGTACAGAAAATGAAAACATCAATTTAAAAGTCGTTTTACGTGACGAGAACCCTGAGTTGATGAACCAGTTTTTAACCAATGGTAGTATGTCAATTCCGAAATTGGTAGTGTTGAATACCAATAATGAAGTTATTTCATCTTGGGGCCCAAGGCCTTCAATTGCAACAAAAATGGTTGTGGATTATAAAGAGAAACATGGGGGATTGGATTCAGATTTTAAAAAAGATTTACAATTGTGGTATAACAAAAATAAAGGCGTAAATATTCAAGAAGACTTACTGGCTTTTTTGGAGCAGTAAATAAAATAAAGTATTTAAGAAGTCCATTTACAATTTTGTAAATGGACTTTTCTTTTGCACTATATTTGCAGAGTTAAACACAAATTATGCTTGTAGATTACACTTTAATTCCAGAAAACGCCAAAGCTTGGATTTATCCATCTAGTAGAAAATTTTACGACACAGAGATAGATGGGATTCATGAAAAAATAAAATCCTTTTTAGAAAGCTGGAAAGTAGCTGATGAAACTTTTCAAGTTTCTTACAAACTACTATACAATCGTTTTATTGTGTTATTTACTGATACCGCCAATACACCTTTGTCGAACCCCGATATCGATGCTTCAGTAGGGTTTATTTTACAATTACAACAAGACTATACTGTTGAATTGTTGGATAAAATGAATGTCTGTTTCAAGCAAGGGGCCTATGTACAATACAAAGACTTAAAAGACTTCAAGAAGTTAATAAAAAACAGAGCCGTTACAGGTAAAACAGTTGTGTTTGATAATTTAGTTACTTCAAAAGAAGAATTCGAGAATTATTGGGAAGTGCCAATTACAGAAAGTTGGTACAGTAGGTTTTTAAAATAAACGAAACCCTAGTCCAATAGAGACGCTGTCTAAATTCCCTTTTTTGAAATTGGCAATTTTTTTTCTGTGAAAGTCAATTTTTACAGTAGTATTCCATCTTCCTTCACTTGCAATTTGCCAGCCAACACCTAATCCATAGTATTTGCCATTTTCAAAATTTGCAGAAGGCCGCCACATTTTACCATAACTGGTAGAAATAAAAAAGGCATCACCTTCATCTTCTACAATATTGTATGTAACTTTTCCGTAGGTTGGAATGGCATTGATTCCAAAACGAATATGATGATCGTATCCTGTATGGAAACTCGCTAACCACCTTCTATTGAGTTGATACCCAAAACCGATTCTTAACAATATAGACGCGGGTTCAAGTAAGGTTTCTTCATCGTCATTATTAATGGTATAGTTAGGGTTTATAGCAAATGTGGTGCTCAAAGAACCTGTAAAGAAAGGGGTTCTATTGTTTTTTTGCGCCGTTGCTAAGAGGCTTGTAAATAAGAATAAAGTAAGTACTAATTTTTTCATGGAATTGTTTTGTTTCCTCAAACAAGACAAGAACTATTCCATTTTTAAATTTTCTATAAATTTTTCTATGGATACTGCTTTTTCTACAGAGAAATCCCCAATTTTTGTTCTTCTTAATGCAGATAAATGCGCTCCAGAATCCAATGCTTTTCCAAAATCAAATGCTAACGAACGAATATAGGTTCCCTTGCTACAAACAACTCTAAAATCAATGTTGTTTTGGTTGATATTCGTAATTTCAAATTCGTTAATAGTAATTTCTCTGGTTGGGATATCAACGGTCTCTCCTTTTCTTGCCAATTCATACAATCGCTTTCCATCTTTTTTTAATGCCGAGAAAATTGGAGGGCGTTGTTGAATCTTTCCAAGAAATTTTTCTGTTGTCTTGTGAATTTGTTCTTCAGTAATGTGGGCTGTATCAAAAGTTTCATTTACCTCAGATTCTAAATCGTAACTCGGCGTAGTGCCGCCAATTGTAAATGTACCGGTATACTCTTTAATTTGCCCCTGATATTCGTGAATGCTTTTGGTTTGTTTGCCCGTGCAAATAATTAATAAGCCTGTAGCCAATGGATCTAAGGTCCCTGCATGGCCCACTTTTATTTTTTTGATATCAAAACGTTGTCTAATGTGCCAACGAATTTTATTGACCGCCTGAAAAGAAGTCCATTCTAGTGGTTTGTCAATCAGTAATATTTGTCCGTTTTTGTAATCTTCTCCAGTCATGTATGAAATAGTAATTGTCAGTCGAGTGTAATAGACTTCTTGAAAGTGACATTTTTATCTTGAGTATGCGTGTATTTTAAATCTTGATTATGTCAATGGGAACTTGGTTCATTAGTGTAATAAAGAGTATCCAATTGCAACAACTCCAACAATTGCACAATAGATTGCGAAGTAAGATAATTTACTTTTCTTTACTAAAGTAATCATCCAAGTACATGCCAATAATCCAGAAATAAAAGCAGCGATAAAACCTGCCGCTAATGGTGCGACTTCTGAATTAGAAAAATGAACTTCTCCACTCATTAAATCTTTTGCAACTTTTCCTATAATAAGAGGGACCACCATTAAAAATGAAAACCGAGCAGCCTTGCTTCGATCTACTCCCAGCAAGACAGATGTAGAAATTGTTGCACCAGATCTTGAAATCCCTGGCAACATGGCAATCGCTTGCGAAACACCGATAATTACCGCATTTGTAAAAGATACTTTTTTAGCTGTATTCTTCGCTTTATCTGCCAATAGCAATAAAACAGCAGTAACTAAAAGCATCGCTCCTACGAGCAGTATTTTTCCTCCAAAAAAAGCTTCTAATTGTTCTTCAAAAAGCAATCCAATGAGTACAGCAGGAACCATTGAAGCAATAATTTTTAATGAAAATTGTGTTTGTTCATTCCATTTAAATTGGAACAATCCTTTAAAAATTTCTAGAACTTCTTTTCTGAAAATCACCAAAGTACTTAATGCAGTTGCAAAATGTAAAACAATCGTAAAAGTTAAACTTTCTTGAGGAACAGAAGTGTCTCCCAATATTGTTTTTGCCAATTCTAAATGTCCACTTGATGATACGGGTAAAAACTCCGTTAACCCTTGGATCAATCCAAGAACAATAGATTCAATAATATCCATTCTTATTTTTTAGGGTTTGCTAAAATAGCGTAAATCTCTATTCCCAATCCAATAATAACTAAGGTTGGTGCTAACCGAATACGTCTCCAGTTGTAAATTTCTGGATTAAATACATTTGGATCATCACTACCTCCACCTGCCATTAGGATAAACCCTAATGAGATAAAAGCAATTCCAATGATCATAAATAGATAGTTCCTTTTGCCGAAAAGAAACGTTGGTTTTGGAAGTTTATTTTGTGTGCTCATATTAATAATATAATTCGTCTGTTTGTAAATTTAAAAAGCGTTGTGTCGCCAAATATGTGCTTAGCCAGGTAATTAAAAAAGCGGTAATTAAAACGCCGCCAAATAACTCACTTAACAATACATAGTCGCTTAGTAACTGTAAAGCAGGTATGTGCTTGTTTGTGTAGTAAATTACAGTTGCTAAACCCAATAAAGCAATACATGACCCAATCATTCCCAGTTTAATTCCTTGTAAAATAAAGGGCTTTCTAATAAACCCTTTTGTTGCCCCAACCATTTGCATGGTTTTAATATTAAATCTTTTAGAATAAACAGAAAGACGTAATGAGCTATTAATTAACAATATTGAAATTAATCCAAAAAAGGCACTAATAATTAGCAGCCACAAACTTATTTGCTGAATGTTTTTAGTTAAAACCTGAATCAAAACTTTGTTATAAGAGACTTCTAAAACAAAGGCGTTTTTTAGAAACCTTTCTTCTATTTCAGACATCTTTTCTGGAGTAACATAGGCAGCGTTTAAGTATAAGTCAATTCCGTTTTTAAGAGGGTTTGTGCCTAGAAACTGTACAAAGTCTTCTCCTAAATCTTTCGCATGAAGCTTGGCTGCTTCTTCTTTAGAGATGTATACAACCTCTTTGGTGAATTTTTCTTTTAATAAAGAAGATCTTAAGTGGGCTATGTTCTCTTTAGTAACAGCGTCTTTTAAGAAGAGTGTCATTGCTGTTTTTTCTTTAAAATGATTTGCAACGCTTGTTGATTTTAATAGAATCAAGCCTAATACTCCAACCATAAATAACACCAAAGAAATACTTACCACTACAGAAAAGTAGGAAGACCTCAATCTGCGTTTTTGGTATTTGTCAAAAGATTTAGACATAAAAGAATGTTGTTTGCTTGCCCGCAAGATACAAAAATTAACCAGCAGTTAATTGCATTGATTTTACAGTATTTTTGTTAAAAGTTAGCTGCGTTCTTGACACAATTCTATTAGAACCCCATTGGTGGTTTTTGGATGTAAAAAAGCAACTAACTTATTGTCGGCTCCTAATTTGGGTGTTTCGTTTAAAACGGTAAATCCTTCTGCTTTTAATCGAGAGATCTCGGCAATAATGTCTGTTACAGCAAAAGCAATATGATGTATTCCTTCTCCTTTTTTAGCTAAAAATTTTGCAATTGGACTCTCGGGATTGGTCGCTTCTAATAATTCTATTTTGTTAGGGCCAACATCAAAAAATGAAGTTTTTACCCCCTCACTTTTTACCTCTTCTATTTTGTAATGTGCTTTTCCAAAAAGAGCTGCAAACAATGTGTTGGATTCTTCTAGGTTGTTAACAGCAATTCCAATATGTTCAATTTTATCCATGATGTAAAAATAAGAAAAATCATCGCAATGTTAATGCGTTGATTTTCTCAATTTAGTAAAAGTTGCTGTCCTAGTCCAATTTCAATTGAAGAAGCACAGCAGGTTGTAAACCGTGTATTGAAGTCTTTTTTTTAAAGATGTAAAAAAGCACCTTTTTAAAAATTAAAAAGATGCTTATAGCAACTTCCCCTTAAATAAAATTGCTATTTGTAACAAAGATCTAAGAAATTGAACTAAAAACCTATGATGAATAGCTTATAAAGATATGGTTAAATAGCTTTTATTTAAAAGGTGTTTTCCCCCTTTAGGATTGTTGTTTTTACTGTTTGCAATAGTGGCGCGATTAGTAAGTGACTGATACTTAGTGTATTGGTGTTGGTAATTATGTCGAGAGAATTTAGTTGGCGAAAAGTGAATAATTAATATGTAAATTAGTAAAAGCTTAAAAACAACAATTATGAAAACGAATTACTTATTTACCCTATTAACAGCATTGCTATTTTTATCATGTGGATCTCAAAAAGAAGATACCAACGCGAAAGGTATTTCTAATTATAAATCTTCAGAAAGGCCGTCACAAGCATTGTCTTATAACGAGTTGGTTCCGATGTTGAAGTATTATGATACTATGAAGCGAGATACGCTGAGAAAGACAACATTGAAAGGAGGAAATGATACACGCGTGAATTTTTATCGATTGGAAGATTTAAAAGCATATATTGCTTATGTAGAAAAATTAGCCGTAGAGAAAAAAATAAAAGTCACTGGTATTAATATAATTAGTGCCGCATATCCAAAAGAAAAAAAGTATGGACTAAAACAAGGGTACCAAACATTGGTTTTCATGCCTACAACAATGGTTGATAAAAAAGAGAATGTTTCCTTTGATCCGATATATTCAGAAATAGGAAAGCCAAGGCTGTTTACAGAAATCTTGTATTCAAAATTTAACTATTCTTTCAGGGGATATAAATCAAATACAGCTAGAACTTTTATGAAAAGTACGGCCATAAATGCAACTATTGATGGCGATGAAATGGAAAGTTCAGCAGCAAATAGAACACATATTTCACCACCTTACTAATACCGGTAGATGCTTTTAAAAGATATTATCATTTATTTTGAGTTTGCTACTGTACTCGTGGCTTTATTAACGTATAAAACCCACAATCAATTGTATTTTAAATATTTTGTTGGGTATGTGGTGGTATTGCTTGGTTTTGAATATTTAATTGCTAATTTTTTTGAAAAAGACAATCAGTCCATTTATAATATATATACTTTTTTTGAATTTAATTTAGTAAGTATAATTTATTATAACTTAAATAAAGAAAAGCTATCTCGTGTGGTTATTCGGTATTTAATTGGGTTGTTTAATTGCGTTTATTTTCTAAGTTTTTACTTGTTGTTTTTACAAAATTATACCGTTACCATTGGAGCATTAATGGTAAGTATTTTTATGATTTTGTATTTAAAAGAACTACTAAATTCTGATAAAATAATTGAATATAAAAGAGAAGTGTCTTTTTGGATTACTGTTGGGATGCTCTTCTATTATTTGTGTACAATCCCTTTTTTAACATTGGTCTATTTCATTGGGCTTAAAGGAGTTTTTCTTTTTAAAATTATCAATATAATTACAATTATAACGCATTTATGCTTTATATTCGGACTACTATGGAGCAGGAAAACGGAGAATTAGTGGTTATAATATCAACAATTTTAGTTAGTCTAATTACGCTAGCTTTGATTGCTTTATTTGTTGTATTTCAAAAAAGGAAAAATAAACTTTTGGTTGAAAGAGAAGAAGCTAAAAAACGTTTTGAAAGAGAAATAGCAGAAACTCAAATAGAAATACGGGAAGAAACGTTGCGAAACATAAGTTGGGAATTACATGATAATATTGGTCAATTGTTAACCTTGGCAAAGATTCAATTACAAAATGCAACTGAAGATACTATTCAGGAAGTGACCGATACCATTTCTATGTCTTTGAAAGAAGTGAGAGCTTTGTCTAAATTAATTAATCCAGAAGCCATTAAAAACATCAAGTTAAAAGAGGCGATTCAGCTGGAAGTAGATCGCTTTAATCGTTTAAATTTTATCAAAGCAAGCTTGGAGATTATAGGCAAAGAAAAGAAAATAGGTAAAAAATCGAGTATAATAATTTTTAGAATTTTACAAGAGTTCTTTTCAAATACCATAAAACACTCTAAGGCATCGACTTTAAAAGTAATGCTAAAATATACAGATGTGGCCTTGTTAATAACCTCTTCGGATAACGGAATTGGTTTTTCACCATCAGAAAATCACAACGCAGGTATTGGTTTGCAAAACATTAAAAATAGAGCAAAGTTAATTGGGGCGGAAGCTAAATTTACCTCCCGAAAAGAAAATGGAACAACCCTGTTTATAAAGTATAAATTATGATAAAATATTCAGTAGTTATTGTTGAAGACCACACCTTATTGTCACAAGCAATTGCAGGAATGGTAAATACATTTGATAAATTTAAAGTATTATACACCTGTAAAAACGGGCAAGAACTAATCGATAAATTCTCTGAGTCTGCTAAGAACATCCCTGATATTGTATTAATGGATATCAATATGCCAATAATGAATGGCATAGAAACCACAGAATGGATTACAAAAAATCATCCGTTGGTTAATGTAGTGGCTTTGTCTGTCGAAGATGAAGAAAATACGATATTAAAAATGTTGAGAGTCGGTGCCAAAGGCTATTTATTGAAAGATGTTGAAAAAGTTATCTTAGAACATGCTTTAATTGAGATTATGGATGTTGGTTTTTACCATTCAAAAAATGTTGCTAATTTACTGGTAAAATCATTGTCAGGTAAAGGAACTGGTGTAACTCAATTTAAGGAAAATGAATTGGTTTTCATGAAGTTGGCGTGTACAGAGTTTACCTATAAGGAGATTGCAGATAAAATGTTTTTAAGTCCTAAAACCATTGATGGGTATAGAGATGCTCTTTTTGAGAAACTGGGAATTAGAAACAGAGTTGGTTTGGCTGTTTATGCAATTAAAAATAAAATTTATACTCCGTAGAATTATGCGTAAATTTGCAGCATGGAACAAACAAATAGACAGAAAAAGATTGCA
>Ga0105356_10005639_pt1 | contig 11853 bp, 9 predicted proteins | sample GOMGulsemesocosm_3_FD_83502 | JGI IMG/M metagenome (GOLD analysis project Ga0105356, IMG submission 83502) | Methane-oxidizing microbial communities from mesocosms in the Gulf of Mexico - GOM9D Gulf of Mexico | ecosystem: Environmental > Aquatic > Marine > Cold seeps | place: Gulf of Mexico...
AAATAGCCAAAACCTGCCAACGTTAATGCAATGCCGACAAATGTTAACAGTAAAATTCCAAGCATTCCTCGTTGTTGGTATGACTGATAAATGGTAACGGCCGGTGAAAACCAATTAAAGAGCAACAAGAAAAATTGAGTAACAAGAGTGCTAATCAATGATGAGCTGATTGTTGACGCTATACCCTGAGAAGGAGCTGAAGTTTCGTCTCTTTGAATAGATATACTCGCGGTAGAAGGTATAGCTGCTGAAGCTTGCTTTGGCGCAAGCTCAAACGTTTCATCTACACCGATGGTCGAAGCGATAGGTTGAAAGGGAGCTGAAGTTTCGTCTCTTTGAATAGATATACTCGCGGTAGAAGGTATAGCAGCTGAAGCTTGCTTTGGCGCAAGCTCAAACGTTTCATCTGCACTGATGTTCGAAGCGATAGGTTGAAAGGGAGCTGAAGTTTCGTCTCTTTGAATAGATATACTATCGGTAGAAGGTATAGCTGCTGATGTTTGCCCAGATGTAATTTCAGGGGCTTCATTGTTAAGGTTAGCCGTGAGGTTTTGTTCAGATTCGGCGTGTTGCAGTAGCTGATCAAGCTTCTTTTCTAGCACCGCTATTCGCGAGTCGTATTGGCCCTTAATGAGCACTAATTCTTTTTTTAACGCGGTGACTTGATCACTCATTATTACGTCCTGTAATGCTATTTTTGAACTAAACAAAACTGACTACACGATAGTGCTATAAATATTTGATTGCAATAACTAATGAAATTTATCCGGACAACCCTCCCAAGGTCAGACCAGCCTGAACAACAATGCTATATCTTCATCAATAGAGTTCAAGCGTTATGTCTAATCGTTTAAGTACACTGATAACAAAATTAATGGTGCGCCTAAAATGGTGCGCCCATGGTTATTAACCAAATTATTTTGCTCGCAGGTAAAACACGCTAACACTACCGCTATTCGAATTCTTTCAATTGAAACGCATCGTGTAGAAATTGAATTAGCTAACAAGAAAAAAGTTAGCCATCACATTGGTGGTATCCATGCCGTTGCTGCGGCGTTATTCGTTGAATCGGCGACAGCATTGCCATTAGTTTAAATTTACAAGCGTGTAAATTACCGTTATTAACATCGATGAAAATAGACTTTAATCGCCGAATGCAAGGAGCATTAACGGTGGTTTCGACGATTACCGACGAGCAAATAAACATACTACAAAGTCATGATAGGGGCGATATGCTGATAAAAGTGATGGTAACTGAGGAGTCTACTGAAAGCCCGATTGAGTGCTTTATGGAATGGGCTTGGATCACCAAAAAAAGTAAGGAAGCTAAGTACTTGTGAAAGAGGTGCTTAATAAAGGATGCTTGTTCATACAAAACAACTTGGTATAAACTAGAGCAATAAAGGAATCATTTATACTGACAAGTTATGAGCCAAACCACCGGTGCTAATCAAGATGCACATCAGAACAAAATAGAGCAAGCAACTGAATTAGCAAAGGAACCTGCACTTTCTATTGCTGTTTTACGACCACTTCATCGTCAATTTACTCTGAAGCTATTTGTGGCCGCATTAACGGTCGCTTTGGCATTCGCACTCTCTCTGGTATTTTTTTTACAGTATAACGAAAAAGCACAAACGCTTATTCAAATGCAGTTATTACCACTAGAGCAACAAGTAAAGCAATTAGAAAGCTTGCAACGCGCTAACGTTATTGTTGACGACTTATTACGGGGTAACAGTGAACAAAATTGGTTGAAACTTCATGGTGAGCTGATTGCTGTTAATCGAGAGCTACTGAGAGTAGAGTCCCCGAATCGAACTATTTTTCAACAATGGTTAAATCAAAATAAAGCGGCTGAAAAGACTGTTGATAGAGCAGAGCAAAATAAATCGAGAAACCAACAATTAAAACAAAGCGGTATTATTCAACTGCAATTGATGCTGTTTTCAATTACCACCATAAATGATAAGCAAAAGGCACAGGAAAAATCGTTATACCAACAGCTGCAAGCAGGCAATAGTGACGGTACCGTTACGGTTGAAAGCGCTAATGATTATGTGAAAGCGGTCAAGCAGCTACATCATGTTAATCAAGTTAAAGGTCTCACCAGTGAATTATTAACTGGCTTTGAAGGGTTAACCTTTAGTACTTCCCAGGCCGATTTTGATCTACTTCGTTTAGCCGTTGAACAGTTATTTTCCCAAGTAAAATTACTTGATGATACCGAAACCGCGGTCGCCGAATTTATTAAACAAGTAGATTCGTTTAAAAGTATTGCTGAAACCGATCATCAAGCGTTAGCGAAATGGCAAGGCTATTTAAGGTTGTCCCAAAGCTATAGCCTTGATTTAGTTCCACAGCAGCAACAAATAACCGCTTTATTATCAACGCCGAGAATCGATTTTTCAAACGATACCGTCGGCGTTATTGGCCAATTTTTGGCAAATTATCAAATAGATCTCAATGATGATCAAATAGGGTTGATTCTGGTCGGCACCATTACTGTGTTATTAACACTTTTTTGCGTCTTACTATGGCGCGTACATCGACAACTTAAAAAAGCGGGACAACAAACCTTAAAGGTAGTTGAGCAAGCTATATTAGGTCAGCATGGAGATAAAATTGCAGCGAATAGTGTTGAAACGCAACTCATTATCGAGCAAATTCTACAGATTGAAACACCATTACATAGTGAAGATGATTATCAAGTTTTACAAAAAAAATGTGCCGTAAACGAAGACCTAATTGAAAAACAAAATGTGGCGCTGTTGAAATTAGCAGAAAGCTCAAATGTTCAACAATTAGAAAAAGCTGAACAAGTCACTGAACATTTCACCCACGAACTGCAAAGTTATGATTATCTAAAAGAGAAAATGTTACCTTTATTAGCCCCTAAAGGCGTTTTGAGTAATAGTGACAAGGGTGAAGAATCGTTAGAGGTTAATCATTCGGCAATGTTATTGAGCGATGTTTATGAGCGCTTAGAGCAATTTAAATTAGCTAGCTATATGCAATTAAACGATGCGGTATTGTCATTAAATGATGGTAATCTACTCGAGCAATTACACGCGATATTATTGAATAAACAAGCGATGCAATTGGCGAAAAACAATCAATTTTATTTCAGTTACGATGAACAAGTTATTGCTGAGGTGAACCTAGATGTGCAGCTATTCCAGCATTTAGGTAGCTTACTTATTGATTTATCGTTAGCGCAGAGCCATAACGCGTACTGTCATTTACACTTGTCTTTACAAGATAAAAACGCGGGTCAACAGAATATCCATTTTACCCTTAAGGTTAGTGATAAAACTCTCACAGATGTGCCCAGTACTATTAGCCAGCTTACCCACATTCACGAAAGTATTGAGCAGAATTCTCCGCTTATTCCCGTGTTTGAGGTGATTTTTTCAAAGTTACATGGAGAAAATTTTACAGCTCATCATACCGATGAAGGCTATCAGCTAAGCTTTGATATGCCGTTTGCCATTGCGACCAAAGTTAACATTCAAAGAGCGGTGAGCGAACAAGAAGCACAAAATAATACGCCATTATCCGATACCGTGTTTTTACTGGTATCGGATAATAAAATATTAGCCACTATACTGCAAAAGTATGTGCTGAGCTGCACCAAAAAATTTGAACATATTTCCCGTCTTGACAGTGTTAGTCAGCGTTTAGCCCCGAAACAATTAACTCGGCAACAAGTTGATATGATAGTAATAGATGGGAAAATCGCATCTACGGCACTGGTATCTATAGAGCGACATATTGCTGATTTGCCTAAGTCGATGCAACCTAAGCTTATGGTTTTACAATCTAGTGAACTGAGTTATCAACAATTTGGCTGTTACTCGCAAGCAGAGCAACCGCTGTGTAAAGGGGAGCTTTTACAAAATATAAAACATCTTTTGTTAGTTGATGAGATGAATAACGCTCGCTATTGTGCCAGCGAACTTCAACTCAATAGTGCTGAAACTAACGGTTTTCAAGTACTGTTGGCGGTTCATGCGCCGCAGCATTACCAGCAACTGCAACAGTTATTACAATGGTTAGGCTTTGCGGTATATTTTGTTGCCGATGACGCGAGCCAAACAAAGCAGTGGCGCACGGGTCGCTATAATATTTTAATCACTGAATTTTCAGAGAATGCCTTTATTAGCATGGCGGTACCGACTGCAACCGAGATCGGCGTGTTTAGCTTGCAAGAGAAAATGCTGGTACCTGAGTACTCAACCAAAAATAGCAGCATAGATTTTTCTCAGTGGCACTGCGGGCAATTAACAACTACAGCTAACTTAGCTGAATTGACATCGTGTTTACAACCTTGGCTAAAAGCAGAGCAAAGTCAGCAGTACAGTCACCAAAAAAGCAATTGGCAAAGTCAGTTGCCATTGGTAGCTGAAAGTCTTTCGAGTGAGGATACGACTTTTAATGACGACGAACTGGTTATCACCGAAGTTGTTACTAATGTGTCTTCGGATGATAACGGTGACGCGAGTTTCGATTTTAGCCGTTATTTACAACATCAAGGCTCAGTTGAACTAGCCTTGTTTATGATTGAAGAATACAGCCGTGATAACCATCAACAACTGCGTGATTTAGGGCAAGCGATTGAAGCTAAAGCGCCTGAAAAGGCGATGCTATCTGTAGAGCGGTTATTGGTAAACGCAAAAATATTGGCGTGTGATGATCTAGAGCAACTCTGTTTACAGTGGCAACAGGAGCTTAACGATAACGCTGAATTAACAGGATTAGCAGAGTTAGTAACCGACACCCAACAAGTGTTATACGCTATCGACAGTTATGGTGAAACGATTTAGTGCTCACTATCACTTCACTACTGCATAGTTTAGGCGTCTCTCGGTAAGCCTTTCTCAATAGCACGAATTAGGCGGGCATTTAAGCGGGCAGTGCTACTTTTTCTTAAAGTATCGTTTACTGAAATATCGTTGGCTAAGGTTTTATTGACCAGCTTGTTGGTTTGCTGGCTTAGCGCCCACTCAATATGCTCAGCCACTAGCTCAGAGGTATTCGACAACTTTGCAGTTAATGCGAGAATTATAGCTTCACTATAAGGCGCATTACCAAGTGCTACGGCAATATTACGTTGCCAACTTTGAAAACCTATTCTACGAATAGGCGAGCCTTGTAATTTATCTAAAAATTCTTGTTCACTCCACGCGAACAGCGTTAATAAGCTGACTTGATCAAGTGATAACCTTGGCTGAAAATCAGCTTCTACGCTTAACTTTGCGTATTTATTCCACGGACAAATCAGCTGGCAATCATCGCAGCCATAGATTCTATTACCCATTAACGGTCTTAATTCCAACGGAATAGGATCAGGTGACTCAATGGTAAAGTAGGAAATACAACGTCTGGCATCAACCACATAAGGGGCAACAATCGCTTTGGTCGGGCATATTTTTATACAGGCAACACATTTACCACAATCATTAGTGACTGTTTGCTCGGGCTTCATGGTGACCGGCAGCGGAATATTAATCAGTAGCTCACCTAAAAAGAACCAAGAGCCGGCGGTTTTGTTTAATAATAAGCTATGTTTACCTACCCAGCCTAAACCGGCTTTTTCGGCTAAAGGCCGCTCTAACACCGGGGCAGAATCGACAAAGGGACGAAAATTGAAATCATCGCAATAGTCGCTAATTTTTTTCCCTAGTTGCTGAAGTCGCTTACGCATCAGCTTATGATAATCTCTACCTAAAGCGTAACGGCTTATATAGGCATGATCTTTGGCTTTGAGAACCGTAGAAAATTTAGCGTTGGTGGGTAAATAATCTAAACGAACACTAATCACTCGCACCGTGCCAGGTTCTAACTCTGCCGGTCTTGCTCGCATTAAGCCATGGCGAGCCATGTAATCCATATTGCCGTGATAACCGTTAGCTAACCATTGCGCTAATGCTGGTTCATGCTGTGATAAATCAATATCGGCAATGCCTAGTTGAGCAAAGCCCAACGCGTTGCCCCAAATGTGAATCTGGTCAACTAAGGCAGCATAATCAATTTTGGGTTCTTTACGCTCGGTGTCGTTCATTGGTCGGATAGCTAACAGTCAATAGTGTCGATAAGTAAGGTAAATCGGTTTGGTCATCGAGAATAAGTTTATCACAAACTTGCAGCATTCCAGATAACAGTTTTGGCTATATTCATCTCCGTGCTAATGGTATTATTATCGTTATGCCTTTTGCTGCTACTGGCCGTAGCATAACGATAGTTTTTGAGAATAAATGAACACATTAGAATATTTTTTAGCTAATGAAGCCGCCACCATTAACGTGGGCAGCTATTTGGCTAAAGTACTACTTCAGCAACAATCAGCGCCCTCGCTGGTGGTCTATTTACATGGTGATCTAGGTGCCGGAAAAACGACACTGACCCGTGGTTTTGTGCGTGGTATGGGTCATCAAGGTAATGTTAAAAGTCCAACTTATACCTTAGTGGAGCCATATGAATTATTACCTTGGCGAGTCTATCATTTTGATCTATATCGTTTGGGTGATCCTGAAGAATTAGAGTATATGGGGATTCGTGATTACTTTAATGATCACTGTTGCTGCTTTATTGAATGGCCAGAAAAAGGCGCTGGGCTATTGGCTAATGCCGATATAATCATTAGTATGGTTTATCAAGATGAGCAAAGAGTGATTAACTTACGCGCTTGTTCGGTACGTGGTGAGCAGGTTTTACAGCAGTTTGCTGTTATTTACCCTTAAGTTTTTCATTTCGTTAAGTACACTAATTAAGGCGAGTTCAAGGTAAATTATGCGGTGGTATTCAATGTTGGTGACAAGGATGCGGTGGTTTTTATTCGCTACGGCAATGCTGACGATAAAATATGCGCTAGCAGCGCCCGTTATAAATAGTATTGAGGGTATTCGAGTTTGGCCGGCACCAGAAAACACCCGCATTGTTTTCGACCTAAAAAGTAAACCCGAGTATAAATACTTTAGCTTAGACAAGCCAAACCGTTTAGTGATCGACTTTGCCAACACTAAAAACAATACTGCGTTAGCTGCCTTAGCCAAGAACGATCCGCGCATAAAGTTATTTCGTACCAGTAGCGCTAAAGCAAAATCCAGCACTCGCTTGGTACTTGAGTTAAATAAATCCTTCCAACTAACCATATTTCCTTTGGCACCGGCTGGGCAGTACGGTAATCGTTTAGTTATTGATTTATATGACAAGCAACGGCCAGCTAAAGTAACCTCAAAGCCGAAAGTAAACTTAGGTGATATCGTCATCGGCATTGATGCCGGACATGGTGGTGAAGACCCTGGTTCTATAGGTGCTCAAGGCACTTATGAAAAGCGAGTGACTTTAGCTATAGCGAAAAAATTGAAAAAGCTGATCGACAAAGAAAAGGGTATGAAAGCGGTATTGATCCGTACCGGTGATTACTATGTTGATCTTAACCGGCGCACCAGTTTAGCACGAAAGAAAAATGTTGATTTTCTGGTGTCTATTCACGCCGATGCTTTTCGAACGCCTGGTCCACATGGTTCGTCGGTATGGGTTGTTACCAAAAAGCGGGCAGAGTCAGAGCTGTCTCGCTGGTTAGTTAACCGAGAAAAAAAATCAGAGCTGCTGGGTGGTGGCGGTGGCGTTATTAAAAACACTTCGGATAGCCATTTAGCACTTGCGCTAGCAGATATGAGTAAAGAGCATTCATTAGGGGTGAGCTTTGGGGTAGCTAATAACGTGATTGCTCAGCTGAAAAAGATCACCAAATTACACAAAAAAACACCGCAAAATGGTAACTTTGCGGTGTTGAAGTCTTCAGATATTCCATCAATACTGGTTGAGACCGGCTTTATTTCTAATCATCGTGAAGAGAAAAATCTCACGTGGTCAAAGCATCAGCAAGCGCTGGCGAATGCCATTCATCAGGGGATCCGCAACTATTTTATGGCGCATCCGCTCACCGGTAGTTATTTTGCTGCAATCGGTTATAAAAAGCATAAAGTGCGCAGCGGTGAATCATTGTCGGTGTTAGCGCAACGTTACCAAATTTCGATGGCGAAAATAAAAGCCGCCAATAATTTAAAATCCAACCAATTACGTATAGGTCAAACCTTAAAAATTCCCCGTGCTGGATAGCTATTAAGCCATTATCAGCTGATTTTAGGAAATGATAGGTAAATAGAAAGTAATATGACAATTGAAATACTCCCTGCGCGTTTAGCGAACCAAATTGCCGCAGGAGAAGTGGTCGAAAGACCAGCCTCAGTGATTAAAGAGTTAGTAGAGAATGCCTTAGACGCCGGTGCTAGTGCTATTCATATTGATGTTGATAAAGGCGGTGTTAAAAAAATTCGTATTAGTGATAACGGTTGTGGTATTGCTAAAGATGAATTAACGCTAGCGTTAAGCCGACATGCCACCAGTAAGATCAAAGATTTAAGTGATTTAGAAGCCATCGACAGTTTAGGTTTTCGCGGTGAAGCATTAGCAAGTATTAGCTCGGTGGCTCGCTTAACCCTAACCTCTAAACCGGCCTCACAAGAAATGGCATGGCAGGCCAATGCCGAAGGGCGAGATATGGCGGTGACCATTAAACCGGCCGCACACCCTAATGGCACCACCATTGAAGTGTTAGATTTGTTTTTTAATACTCCAGCTCGACGTAAGTTTTTACGTACTGAAAAAACAGAATTCAATCATATCGATGAAGTCGTTCGCCGTATTGCGTTAGCGTATTTTGACGTTACCTTTACCTTGACCCATAACAGTAAAATGATCCGCCAGTACCGCGCAGCACAAACTCAGGCGCAAAATACGAAACGGGTGGCGATGGTTTGTGGGCAAAAATTTATTGAGCATGCCATCGAAATTGACTGTCAACATGACGAGATGAGATTTTCTGGCTGGCTAGCAAAACCAAGTTATGCGCGTAATCAAAATGATCTTTGTTATAGCTATGTTAATGGCCGGATGATGCGCGATAAACTGATTAATCATGCAATACGTCAAGCTTATGCAGAGTTACTGCCGGCTGATACGTATCCGGCATTTGTACTATTTTTAACCTTAGATCACCGTGAAGTAGACGTTAATGTGCACCCCGCTAAACATGAAGTACGTTTTCATCAAAGCCGATACGTACATGACTTTATTTATTCGGTTTGTCATCAGGCACTGACTGATAATAACGTTAATCATGATCATCATAGCCATAGTTGTCAAAGCCATGATGAAGTCAATGCGGTTGATGCGTCTACCGAAGCTAGTGCTGCTGTCAATTATCAGCGGCCTGATTATGTGCAGCCGCTACAACAAGTGACTGAGGTCAATTACACACCCAAGCAAAGCTATGCTAATGGTGGCATGGCCAACCGTATTAATGAACGTGCGCCTTCAGCTATTGCAAGCAGTAATTATCAGCAGTTGATGTCAGCTGCAACTGAGGTTGAAAGTCTAGCCAGTGAAGCAAGTGATCATCCTGAAGGGCTAGTGAGCGCAAATTCAGCACACTTTTTTCTCTCGATTGAACAACATAAATATGGCGTGATTAAGCAGCCACAGGGCTTATGTCTCTTGTCTTTAGCGCAGGTCGGCTATGAAATTCAAAAAACACTTATTAGCCAGCTTTGGCATAAAGATCAAGCGGGCTTGATTAACCAGCCATTATTACTGCCGTTATCACTTACATTAACCGATGCGCAATGGCAACTTGTGCAAACACAGCAAGCACAACTACAGCAGGCGGGGATTGCGGTTGAATTGTTAGCTAAAGACAAGGTGCAAATTAGGCAATATCCTGCGTTATTGCGTGAAAATGATGTTCAGGCTAGTTTTATTGCTATTATTGATTTTGTCTCGAAAAAACTAGCGCAACAAAGTGAGATTAGCGCCGATAATATACTTATTGCTGCGATTGCTAGCGTCATTTCGAATCAAGACTATACTGAAGCGCAAGCAGAAGAATTATGGTTTAGTGCAAAAAAACATTTATCTGCACAAATAATCCAGCAACTGCTCTTGAAATGTGTGGCAATAGACCTTACATCTCACATTAAGCAATTAGAGTCAGTACCTCTAAACTAATCGAGTTAAACCCGTGTCAGAAAGTTCTCTACCCAAACAACCTCCTGTTATTTGTTTAATGGGGCCCACTGCCTCAGGAAAAACAGCCTTAGCAATGGCATTACATGATGCTTTGCCATGCGATATTATCAGTGTTGATTCGGCGTTAATTTATAATGATATGGATATTGGCACAGCTAAACCAACCGCGGAAGAGCTTGAAAAGTATCCGCACCGATTAATTAACCTGCGTGATGCCACTCAGAGTTATTCAGCAGCGGATTTTTGTCGAGATGCGCTAGCACAAATCGCTGAAATTAGAGCTAACAACCGCATCCCATTGTTGGTTGGCGGCACAATGATGTATTACAAAAGCCTAATTGAAGGAATTTCACCGTTACCGACGGCGGATTCCGATATTAGACAGCAAATAGAAGCCGAAGCTAGTGAACATGGTTGGCAAGCAATGCATCAGCAATTATCACAAGTTGATGCTGAATCGGCCGCGCGCATCCATCAAAACGACCCCCAAAGAATCACCCGTGCATTAGAAGTTTTTCGTCTAACCGGAAATACTTTGACACAATTAACGCAAGTAAAAGGTGATAAACTTCAGGGCGATGTTTTACAATTTGCGATCACGCCAAAAGAACGTAGCACTCTTCATCAACGCATTGAATTACGTTATCAGCAAATGATGGCTCAAGGTTTTGAAGCCGAAGTCGTTAAACTGAAACAACGTGGTGATTTACACGAAGATTTACCTGCAATTCGTTGCGTGGGTTATCGACAAATGTGGCAATACCTCAACGGTGAGTTTGATCGCGATGAAATGATCTTTCGAGGTGTTTGTGCGACCAGGCAATTGGCCAAGCGACAACTTACTTGGCTTCGAGGCTGGTCTGATTTAAACTGGTTAACCACCGACGATAAAACTAACCTCACTAAAGTACTCGCGTTAGTGGGGCGATGTCAGTAAAAGATCGGTAAAAATTCAATCACAAATAAATAATGTGAGCTATCATTAAGCAAACATGGATTTATTGATGTATAATTAGTTGGTTACACGCTTAGGATTGAGCAAATAATTATTATTTTTCATTAACCAAAGCATTTGGTTAATTACTTTCTATTAAGAATAAAAAAAAGGAGCCATATAATGGCAAAAGGTCAGTCTTTGCAAGACCCATTTTTGAATGCGTTACGTCGTGATCGCATTCCTGTTGCAATATATTTAGTCAATGGTATTAAACTGCAAGGACAAGTTGAATCATTTGATCAATTTGTTATCTTGTTAAAAAATACGGTTAGTCAAATGGTGTATAAGCATGCGATATCAACGGTAGTACCTGCGAGAGCAGTTAATACAGCCCCGATGCCATCGCTAACTGATGCTGAAGAGTAAAAAGTATTTTCCTCGTTTAATGTTGATAATGATTTTTTCCAAAACCATAAGGTTTAACGCAGTTGTTTGATCGTTATCAAGCAGGTGAGCAAGCGGTGCTTGTTCACCTCGATTTCCCCGATGAAAGCACCCGAGAAGATTTAACCGAATTTAAAATGTTGGTTTCATCTGCGGGGGTAAATGAATTAACGGTTGTATCAGGCAAGCGTAGTACTCCACATCCCAAATTCTTTGTTGGCTCCGGCAAAGCCGAAGAAATAGCAGAAGCGGTACGATTATTCGACGCTAATGTTGTTCTGTTTAATCATAGCCTCTCTCCTTCCCAAGAAAAAAATATTGAAGCCTTATGTGAGTGCCGAGTTGTGGATAGAACCACACTTATTCTCGATATTTTC
>Ga0105356_10005651_pt1 | contig 11834 bp, 10 predicted proteins | sample GOMGulsemesocosm_3_FD_83502 | JGI IMG/M metagenome (GOLD analysis project Ga0105356, IMG submission 83502) | Methane-oxidizing microbial communities from mesocosms in the Gulf of Mexico - GOM9D Gulf of Mexico | ecosystem: Environmental > Aquatic > Marine > Cold seeps | place: Gulf of Mexico...
ACGTATGGTTAAGGGGCTGTTCAGGAAGCCCTTCCAATAAATCATGCTCAAGTATTAATGAATGTAACCGACCAAGTAATAATGCATGACGAGCCTGTGGAATCAACCTATTCCAATCAGCAAGTGTCAGTTCTCTTAACACCTCTGGGCGCAGCAGAACATCCAGTAAGAGATAGGGGCGGCGACTCATGCAGCCGTCTCACTCAACTCATCGAAAATTGCGATTGCTTCATCCAGATTTGAGTAACTGAAGTTATAACAATCACTGGCCTCGATCAGGTTTGACATCACATCGAAACCCTTTGCACCTAACAAGCTGTAATTAAACGATTGTTCACCCGCCTTCAAAAAGGCGGTTTCCTTAATGCGTTCGGTTAAGCGCGATTCAGCCCCTGCAATATATTTTGGAAACACCATCCAGCCAGGCTTAACAGATTGATTATCCTGTGCCACTGAGCGTAAATCCGGTTTCATATGCACCACCGTGCCTTTATGTGTATCTTCACACAATGGCCCAAGCACAACCGATGAATCAAACTGTTTGATCACCTCTATCGACTTGTTTTTCAAACTTATAGGGCGACACAGTGGAATCAGCTTAGAACCCTTCAGGGATACCAGGGCATGCTCATCGGACAATAGTCGCCAGCCACGCAAAGATAAAGCGGCACATAATGTGCTTTTACCGGCACCAGGCGCAGCAGGCATCACCAGTGCCTTGCCATTCTTTTCAAGCACCGCAGCATGCAACTTTAAATACTGGTTCATATGAACAGAGACACACCAGTTCATGCCCCACTCAAGAAAAGCGTAGGCCTGTGTTAAGGGCAGCGGTTTAAAGGGCGTCTGATGGTCAAAATAGAACTCCAGCTTGGGCCGGAAGCGACGGCGCAATCTGTTTGGAGCATCAAGCCGAATATCAAAGTCCACGAAATCCAACTGCTGGAAATACGGGTTGTCGCCATACAGCAGGTGCAAACCTTCAGCAACAGCGGGTACAGACGAGCGTATTCGATAGGTAAAGGGCCCGGTTTTTAGATAAAGGCCCGAACTTCGCAGGAGGCTATGTAAGTGGCTAAGGTCTAGATCTGAGATGCGAGACGTCATTGTTCCACTACAATATCCCGTTTCATCAGACCTGACAACACCCCGTCCATGTGGCTTATAAAACTTTTATCCAATTCAAAATTGAGTTCTTCAGCCACATATTCAAACAGGACTTGTTTTTCAAGCGGCCCCTGTTGAAGACGAGTCACAAGAGGTACTGCGGTTGGGCTCAACAGCAGTGTATCCCCCGACGCAGAATGAAATAACAGGGTTTCGTTCCCGAACGATCTGAGTAATAACTCAGCGTCCGCGGAGATATGCAGAATATTCGTGTCTATAACCATCACCAGGATTTGTAGGACCAGTAATCAGTTTAGGTCCTACAAACAGCCTGTCAACTGATAAAAAATATTGTCACATTCGTTATTGAGAGGGCAGCCTTGCTCATTCAAGGCAGCCAGTTCGGAATGCACACTCTCTAGAGGACCGCTACTTCCATCCATAGCTCCGCCGTTATACCAAATATCAAAAGCGTTACAGTAGGCGGTAACAATTTCACCCGGTGAGGGGCCGAAGAATACCCCCAGAATTTGGGCATTCAACCATGCTGCAATGGCATGCCTTGCAGACTGCTTAAGGAAAGCGGGCCCTGCCCCATTAGGAACACAAATAATATCCTGCAGGGTGGTAGCTGGACCATCAGGGAATAGATCCTTGCCGTTAAATTCTGCTGGCCCGGGCCCACAAGGGAAAATGTCACTAAATGGTGACGTATGGGTAATGCCAGTTCCGGCGGTGATCTCAGCCCATGCTCTAATATCAGGTGGCTGTCCATAACACCAAAAGCCGGGGGTACAGCCAAAATCGCATTCCAGGCCTTCATGCAGCGAGGTGCCGGCAGCAATCGATGCCAGAACCGACGGAGTACAACGAGGGTCTAACCCTCTCCCGAGCACAGGGCGGCTTAAAAGCGACATCAATACAGCCCCGCCAGCAATACCAGTCTTTGCAAAGCTTCTTCTTGATGTTAACCGCTCTTCATCAAGCTGCTTTTTACTCTTTTCTTGATCTGATTTAGTGTCATCACTCATAGCGACTTTCCATAGTATCTAACTGATCAGAATTTTAGGCCCAACACCGGTCCTCTATAAAACAGTTAGGACTAGTAACCTGTTGGTGCGTTCTTCTTTATGTAGCACTACTCTGCAATAATCATACCTAAAACAAAGAACCCCAATAAAACAAACAGTTACTTCCGAAAAATTATCTTAGGTCATATCACAAACAGGAAAGTGTAAAAATAACCGACAGTCGCAGTCAGCGACTCTGGTATTTATCAAGCAAGGCACTGACATACTAAGAAGGGATCGCATAGGCAATGCCACTCGGATTTTCAATGGCCGCCTCTTTAGTCCTTTTAACAAACACACTGTTAATGACACCAATGACCTGTCCCGTTTGTTCCTCATAAAGAGGACTACCACTATTGCCGGGGTAGGCGGTAGCATCCAACTGGAAGATTTCATAGGAGGCCTTTAGGCGTTTGATCAACTCAGGCGTCAGCTGCCTTGAGTCCGTCATGGGCCTGCAATGGGCGTAATACTGGAGGTTATCCTCCGGTGCGTTGCAGGATATAAGCCCAAAATAACGCCTATCGGAAACCCTGTGAAAGCATAACCTTGCCCTTCTCGGGCTTGCCGTGAATCAGCTATAGTCAATGCCGGGAGCTTGGTACCAGAGATACGCAACAGCGCCAAATCATGATTTTCATCCAACACCAGAACGCGAGCCCCTCTCAGGCTCATATGTTTTCCGGTACCAGCAAAGATTACCAGCTTCTCTTTCCTATCAACCGCCAGCTGTAACTTCACCACATGGGCGTTAGTGATCACATGATAGCCATCACCCACCACAAAGCCCGTGCCATACAACTGTGATTGAGGCGCACGAGTCGGCAGGTAAGTAGCCACCCCGACAATAGAGGATTTTACTTTAACGACGGTATCCGCTAAATCCCCCGCATTGCCTACCGTGGCCAGACAAAAAGTTAACAGCCCAATTAATCGAACAGCCATCATATAAGGCGAATCGGAAGCTAAAAAAGATGTTCAAGGATGACTCCACACCAAACAAAAACCGCAAGCAAAACACTGACAAAAACCGCCGCCGAACCCATGTCCTTAGCCCGCCCCGACAATACATGCTGCTCATCACTGATGCGATCTACTACGGCCTCGACAGCCGAATTGATCAGTTCAACGATCACCACTAGTACACACACAGCAATTAAAATCATCTGCTCCAGCACCGTATCACCCAACCAGAAAGCCAGCGGGAAAAGCACGACCATCAACAGACTCTCCTGACGAAAAGCAGCCTCCTCTTGCCAAGCCGCCTTTAAACCCGCCATTGAGTAACCGCAGGCTTTAACAATCCGCTCAATTCCTTTATTTTTTTGCATCATAGCGTCCCGTTGAGTTATCCCTTAAGATCAGACAATAAAATTATTTTCACAAAGTTTTTCTGTATTCGCATCAACCTGAGCGTAGTAACTTGCGCATTGAACCACCAATAAAATATGCTAAAAAAAGCGCTTAAATACTATATGATTTGTTGCGGACTTGCTCTGCATTTAGGCGCGTTGGTTAGTGTGTATTTTGCACTGGATCACTTTGCACTGACACCACGACAGTTTTTGGTCAAACTGGTCGAAAAATCGGGTATAGATACGCCCGTACTGATATCACTTTTCGAACCGTCCGCCCAACACAACGACCATAACTTCGACGGAAAAATCAGAAGCCCATCCCCCCGCATTTTACTGCCTGAAATTGCAACACTATCGCCGGAAAATCGTATTGCGCTTTTCAAGCGCCGTAATAATTTATACAAAAACAGTCCAATAAACGCCCCAACACTGCCCTGTGATAAATCATACCTTTCCGCCATGACCACCTGCTGGATCGCTACGGGCAACCCACAAAAATTCGACTTGGCGCTGGAAAAACTACTGAATTTCAAAGTTGAAACGCCCGATGTCAGCGCACTTTATGGTAATGGTTGGCAGCTGGCTTTCAACTACGACCTTCTTGCCAGTTCGCCCAAAATAACAAATGACCAGCACCAGCAAATCCAGAGCAAATTAGAAACCACCATCGTTGAATACCTGCGTGTATTGGACGATGATTCCGCCTCACTGTGGCATGGCCGTTTATCACTCTCCTCCAACGCTTGGCTTTGCGCCGTCATGCTCAACGCCAATACAGACAAACGTCGGGATTTAGTTGCCCGTGCACAAGGCCACTTCCTGGACACAATACAATCAGTTGCCATTACAGAAGCCTGGCCAGAAGGTTATAACTACTGGATCAATAACCGCGGTTTTTATTTTGCGCTAGCTGCTTCGGCCTACATTAACGGTCTGGAAGACAGCCAACACGCCGATAAAATCAAACAACTACTTGAGCGCGTTGGACTTTGGCATATATACGCCACACGCCCCGACAATCAGATTCAAGGTTATGGCGATGAAGGTCCACGCATTGACCTGAAAGATGAAACTCGACGCGTCATCGACATTATTGCGAGCACCACGGGTAATCAACAACTGGCCAGTTATTCTCTTTATCTTCAAAAACTGCATGGCCCTGAGAGCTACTACCGTGGTTATCGTTGGGGATTCCATCTTTTCAACAATCCTGAACTGTTACCTGCAACAGCGACAGGCTCACTTGACGAATTAGCCGACTGGCTGCCAAAGACCAAGCTGTTTGGTCGAAATGGCAGCAACGCCCTTTACATGCGCTCGAATTGGGGCCAAAAAGCCACCTACCTAACCTATCGTGCCGGTCACAGTTTCACCCATCATGGCCATTATGATGCTGGGCATTTCACGTTATTTAAAGGTCAGCCATTAGCCGTCAACAGCAGCAACTACGGTGATTACACTGGCGCCAATCGTTTAAATTACGCCTTGCGCACCGTGGCAAAAAACTCCCTGTTAATCCAACGCCCCGGCGAAAATGTTAAACCTAATCGATTTTTCGCCGACAATGTCGCCGCTGGTGGACAGCGCATTACTCAACCGACAGGCAGCGCCATCAAATCAACTCAACACTGGCAGGACAACCTCTATAAAAATCAGCATCTTGAAGGCGCTGAGTTAGAGCAGTTCATCAGCAACACCGATTACACTTATATCCAAAGTGACCTGACACCGGCCTATAACAACACGCAATACGATGAAACGGGAGGCGACGGTAAAATTGGCCAGGTAAAACGTGCATTATTTTACTTAAACCACGAAGACATTTTGCTAGTACACGATCGCGTCAATACTACCAACCCCGCCTACCGTGCGAAGTGGTTGTTGCATTCACTCAGCAAACCACAGGTCAGCGATGAGGAGGTTATAAAAGGCACAGCCGACAACGGGATTTTACGCAGCACCGTCCAACAGGTGCTTATCCAGGAAAAAAATAGTAGTCTGAAAATCAACACGCTATTCCCACAAGATGCCACTCTGCACCTGGTGGGCGGCAACAGTTATCGCTATTACGTGGAAACCGATGGCGACGATAAAACTCTGGATGGCACCAATATGAGCACGGGCAGCAAAGAGGAGCCCTGGTTTGAACAGGCAAATTGGCGTACCGAAATTTTTTCTACCGCGCAAAGTTCTGAAAAACGCTTTCTGATCGCATTGGCACCTGCGGCCAACGGACTGCACCCGGTAGAAGCAAAACTGCTCGAAACGTCAAATAAAGATCATTACGGCGCACTGCTCGACACAACGGCTGTTATCTTTACACAAAGTCACGGCCAATTTTCAATACAACTACCCGCATCAGCAAAACGCCTGTACCTGGTAGGTCCATCGCAACAACCTCGCCAAATTTTGTTAAACAACAACGCCTTGCAAGCAGTACAACATAAAGATGCCGTCACCCGAATATTGCTACCAAACAGTGCTCTCACTAAAAGCATACGTATTGAGTTGTAATCACGCCGCCAACACCTAAAATTACAGCATTAACCGATACTCACACCAACTCTCAGGATTTGACGATTTCTCAATGATGAGTTTTGTACACAGCGGCATTCAACAGCACGCGCGTTCCACACCGGAACAACCGGCAGTGCTTCTCAAATCCGAGGCTTTAACCTACCGGGAATTATGGCAACAGCTGACCCGTTTTGCAGCAGCGCTAGACTCGATCAACTGCCAGCGGAATGACCGCATAGCGGTCTACCTCCCCAAACAGTTTGAGACGGTGATCACCCTGTTCGGAGCAAGCCTGGCACGTTGTGTATTTGTGCCCATCAACCCGGTGCTAAAAGCCAAACAGGTTAGCCATATTCTTAAGGACTGTAATGCAACGGTACTGGTCACTTCAGCAGAACGTGCCCTGCAGCTCAGAGAGACATTGGCTGACTGTACAGACCTTGAAAAGGTTATTCTCAGCAACAAACCAAAAACCGAGTTTACCATTGGCAGCATTCAGCTCCATCTTTGGGATGACCTACTCAACATCCAAGACAAGCCTGTCGCAGTAGTTAATGAGCCTCCCTCTGTTGATGCCGATATGGCAGCTATTCTTTACACCTCGGGCAGTACCGGCAAACCCAAAGGCGTGGTGCTCTCCCACCGCAATATCGTAGCGGGTGCCGAGAGTGTTTCGAATTACCTGAACAACAGTGCCGACGATAAACTGCTGGCCGTGTTACCACTGAGTTTTGATTATGGCCTGAGCCAGCTCACCACCGCTTTTTTAGTGGGCGCTCAGGTGGCACTGATGGATTATTTGCTGCCCAGGGATGTCATCAAAGCCGTGGTCAAACACCAGATCACCGGCCTCGCGGCCGTGCCATCGCTGTGGAAACAGCTGGCAAATCTGGATTGGCCGGAGGAAGCTAAAAGCAGCCTGCGTTATATCACCAATTCCGGTGGCCATATGCCCGCCAGCATTGTCAAAAGCTTTCAAGACAGTTTGCCCGATACTGCCATTTACCTGATGTATGGCCTGACAGAAGCCTTCCGCTCCACCTATCTACCGCCCGATGAAATCGACCAACACCCCGGCTCCATGGGCAAGGCGATACCCAATGTCGAAGTGATGGTGGTACGGCCCGATGGCAGTGAGTGTGATATTGATGAACCCGGCGAACTGGTACACCGTGGTGTATTAGTCGCCATGGGCTATTGGAACGACGCGCAAAAAACGGCCGAACGGTTTAAACCGGCACCAGGTAAAAACAACGCCTTGCCACTCGAAGAAATTGCCGTATGGTCAGGCGATCAGGTGAAACGTGATGCCGAAGGTTATCTCTATTTCATCACCCGTCAGGATGAAATGATCAAAACCTCCGGTTACCGCGTCAGCCCCGACGAAGTCGAAGAGGAAATTCAAAGCAGTGGCCTTGTTATCGATCTGGCAGTATTTGGCCTGCCCCACCCCATGCTGGGTCAGGGCATCGTCGTGGTTGCAGAAGCAAACCCCAAAACAAATGGCGACGCCGGCAGCAAAGTTCTACTGCGCTATTGCCAACAAAACCTGCCCAACTTTATGGTGCCACACCACATCGAATGGCTCTCAGAGTTGCCTCGCAACCCTAATGGCAAAATTGATCGCAACAGTTTGAAACAAGCGTTGCCGACCGACCTTTTTGAGGAAAAATAATTCATGACCGCGCACTCACCCGCTAAAGCGAAAAAACAGCCGCCCCAACACGCGCCTATGGATCAATTTCCCGCCATCAATAACTGCCTAAGCGTAGGTGGCCGCTCGATCACACAGATTGCCGAAGACACCGGTTCGACGCCTTTTTATGTCTACGACAGCGCATTGATGACTCAACGTGTTCGCGAGCTAAGAGCCATCCTGCCGAAACAGATTCACCTTCACTACGCCATGAAAGCCAATCCCATGCCCGAAGTCGTAAAACACATGGCCAAATTAGTCGATGGCCTTGATGTCGCCTCTGAGGGTGAACTGGAAGTGGCGCTTGCCTCCGGGGCAGCAGCCAACAGAATCAGCTTTGCCGGCCCCGGCAAAACCGACCGGGAACTTAAGGCAGCGATCAAGGCCGGCATTACTTTAAATGTGGAATCGGAAAACGAATTGCATCGTATTGCCAGAATTGCTACAGAGGAAAAACTACAGCCCAATGTAGCGATACGGGTTAACCCCGACTTTGAGCTAAAGACTTCCGGCATGAAAATGGGTGGCGGCCCCAAGCAATTTGGCATTGATGCCGAACGGGTACCCGAGGCACTCAGGGAAATAGGCGAACTGGGTTTGCACTTCCGCGGCTTTCATATTTTCTGCGGTTCCCAAAACCTCAGACCTGAAGCCATCATAGAGGCCCATAACAACACCTTTGAGTTGGCTCTCCGGTTGGCAAGCGATGCTCCCAGCGCCGTGGAAATTTTAAATATCGGTGGCGGTTTGGGCATCCCCTACTTTCCCGGTGAAACGCGCATCGACCTGACTCCCATAGCCGCCAACCTGGAAGCAAAGCTACCGGCAGTTAAAGCCCGGTTGCCAGAAGCTGAGATTGTTATGGAATTAGGCCGTTATCTGGTGGGCGAAGCAGGTTTATACACCTGCAAAGTCATCGATAAAAAGGTTTCCCGCGGACACACCTACCTGATCACCGATGGCGGCCTGCACCATCACCTCGCAGCCTCAGGCAACTTCGGCCAGGTAATTCGCAAGAACTACCCTGTTGCTATTGCAAACAGGGTTGAAAGTGAAGCGATGGAAACAGTGTCCATCGTTGGTCCGCTCTGCACTCCTCTGGATATTCTTGCCAGCAATATGTCACTGCCTAACGCGGAGCCTGGGGATTTGATAGCAGTCTACCAGTCGGGAGCCTATGGATATTCAGCAAGCCCGCATAAATTTTTGAGCCACCCGAATGTAATAGAAGTTTTTATTTAACAATCGTCTTTTCAAATAAGTCCAGGAATCACTCTTTGGCAATGGGACCAATATATTTTTTAGCTACGACGAAATTATCGATATAGGCAGTTTGCTCTTTCACTGCCCGGTCCATACCACCGTGGTATATATTCATCCAGACTTCTTCAATTTTTAAAGTGCTGCTTGTGCGAAATTGCATCTCTGTTTTTTCAAACACCTCATGCCCATCCAGCCAAACCTTGAGGATGCCATCACTTTCACCCGGCGTGTTCAACTTTACATACTGCTCAATACAATACCACTGATTATTTTTTAGCAGCGCACCTCTACTCTTATTCCAAGTCCAGTGAGAACCGAAGGCGCCATTTTGGTCAAGGTGATAAACATAACTACCCACGGGGGTAATTTTTTCATTCCCTTGACGAATAGTTTTCAAAAACAACCCCCGTGCAGACCACCCGTTCTCGCCATTAGGCTTACGTCCTCCCCAACCTGCAGTATTATAAGTACCCGCAAAACCCGGCATTTTTCCGCTTGATATGGTTTGATCCCAGTTATCGCCTAAACGCAAATAGTACCTAAAATAGGCTTCTTCTGGCTCACTAAAACCATTACGGGCAAATTTGAATCTCTGATTTAAGCCCATCCGCTCACCTTCAGGAAGCACTGCCGAAAGCGCTTTTCCAGATAAAGGCTGATATTGATTGGCCTGGTCCCGATCAATGACTTGCCCCATTTTGCCGCCATCGGTCCAGTGTTGTTTCCAATTCGATTGTTCGAAGCCAGTCGCATAATAAATCGCAGAGTCTTTGTTAATCCCCCTATCCCATAGATAGGTAGACGCTAAACCCTTTTCTACTGCAACGTAGCCGGTCGAACTCGATATTGGAGCTGGGGTCACCTCAAACACACCAACTTCAAGTAAACGAGAATTGTAAATTTTCTGAATGGTTAATTCCAGGTACGCACTGAGGACAACTTCATCTTCTTTCAAATCGTTCAAGTCAAAATAAATAAGAGCAGGTGAAGATTTACTCAGAGTGAGAGCCTCTTGCCCACCCAATGACCTGCCTGTAGAAGCACTCAGATAAGTATCTGCCACAGGCATAAGGGTATATCGAGACCTGCTTGTGGTCATCACTAGCAGCGGTCTAAAAGCAGCATCAGGGAACTCGCTGCTATAAAATTTGATCGAGGTATTGCCTGACATGCCCCTCAGAAAAAAGCCTTCGCTGTCATAACCCTGTTTTGCCCATGAATTAATCAGTGACGCCACATTAAAACGCACCGTTGCTCCAACAGGCTGACTAACTATCGACTCAGAAGCAAAAGGAACATCACCCCAGCTATTACCTTTGGCATCCTGCCAATCGCCCATTTTTTTATCCCAGGGTAATTTTGCCGCCCGGTTATAATAATCTCGCGAGGCACCACCAGGTCCATCATCCCAGCTAGCGGCATTAACCTGTGAAGCTATCGATACGAGAAACATCGATAAAAAGACGGATACGAACTTCCTTTTATTCACCCTCTCTCTCTCCAATAATATTCACTTATAATATGACGTTTAATTGAACACGAAACTCCCGGCCTGGGTTTGAAAAGCCAACAGTCTCTTCAAAACCGCTATTTAATAGATTATTGGCAATAAATTTAAAATTGACATCCTCGCTCACCTGCCAGCCAACAGTAGCATCCATTTTGGTATAGGCATCCATTTCGATTAATCCCGTAGGCACCGAGCTATCAAAAAAACTATCTACATAGTTGGCCTGTAGACTTACAAAATAGGGCTCATTAGGTTGCCATAACAGAGAGATCCCGCCGGTCCAATCCGGACGCCGCCTGAGTGTCACACCCGCATCCGCTTGGTAATCAGTATAGGTGACATACACTGAGGATTGAATCTCATCACCAGGCTGATAGGTCAGCTGAAGCTCCCCGCCCTTGGCTACCACCTTTGAGCGGTTCACATTGGTAAATAACATCGGGTCAAAATCCACCAGATTAGTGAAGCGATTATAAAAATAGGTTGCCGCCAGCTTTAACTGGTCCTCAACCAGCATTTGCTCAATGCCAAAAGATGCATTTTTGCTGAATTCAGGTTCCAGTGCTGGGTTACCCACCAAGGGGTGCCCCAGCGCAAAAAAACTGGGCAATTTAAACCCTTCGCCATACTGAACAACAAAATCGGTCTGTGTTGCAGGCAAATGGTATCGGGAAGCAAACCTGTAGGTGGTTTCATCGATACCATCGGCATCATCGTAACGCACGCCACCCGTTACGCTTAGATCCTCTGAAAACTGGTGATTTATCTCAGCAAAACCGGCATAAATATCCCGGTCGATTTCAAAATTTGCAACCACAGGGAAACCAAAATCAATGATGCTATCAAAGGCCCCATCCTCTCGAGTCCACTCAGCACCGATGCCCAGCGTGGTTTTTTCAGCAAGAGCCAGCGTATTGGTCACATTCACACCACTGTGGGTATATTCACTATCGCTTGAAACAGGCGGCACAGCGGCTATAACACCCGCGGCAATACCGGGATTGTTCAGTTCTTCATCATGTTTAGCATAGGTTGCCGACACAGCGACACGCCACTTATCAGTCACCGGCCAGCTCGCAGATCCACCGAAGTTATTTTGCTCGAAGTCCCTCTGTTCAGTTTCACGGATAACCGCTAACTGATCTCCACCACTGTCCTCGGGAAACGACGAAGAGTCTCCTGCACCGTGGAAAAAACTCAGCTTCCAATCAACACTGCTCTCTGGCATAGAGTTCAGCTTAAAGATGAGCTGATTACGCTCCAGAGAATCACCCTCAACGGCATCACCGCCATCGCGATAGGCACCTGAAACA
>Ga0105356_10005653_pt1 | contig 11833 bp, 8 predicted proteins | sample GOMGulsemesocosm_3_FD_83502 | JGI IMG/M metagenome (GOLD analysis project Ga0105356, IMG submission 83502) | Methane-oxidizing microbial communities from mesocosms in the Gulf of Mexico - GOM9D Gulf of Mexico | ecosystem: Environmental > Aquatic > Marine > Cold seeps | place: Gulf of Mexico...
AGGGTCTAGGAATTCCTAGGCGGCCCTTCAAATTCATCCACGCCGGGGCCAGCACCGTGATCCATCGAGAGTCCTCCAGAGCTCCCGCTTCTGGGCTATTTTCAGACTCGGCATGGCTACCCCCTCGATTTCGGCCGGTGGGGCAGAGGTTTGTACTCTGGGTGAGCCGGTGACTTCGCCAATAGTCCAGCATTTCAATCTTCCACATACTCATCTACACTCTATCGAACTAATAAGAAAAGTTGGCTTTCGAAATGATCCTTCGTCGCTTTACTGAGCACGTCAAAGATCAGAACTGGTTTGCATGCCAATTGACAGGCCGGTAGATTGAACCGTGGGTTGGATCTATTAATCGTCAAATTAAACGAAAAAATACCCTTGAAATGTGAGTATAGGGCGGGTTTATAGTAGCTGGCGGCAGATATATGATAGCCAGTGGCCTATTTTTAGACTAAGTTGAATGCGGGAGGGGGCGTTTATTCGTCTTATACTCTTTAGGTCCACGTAGGTCATGCACGTGAGTAGGGCTTCTTCAGTAAGTAAGGCTTGTGACTTGTAACGTGCTTCCCACTAATTTATCTGGAATAAATTCGCGCAGCTTTAGCTGGCTCGAAGAGCTGATCGCCAGGGATGGTGATCATAACTAGTGACCAACGCAGCCGTCTTCTTTATTGGCTTGCCGCGCTATTGGCTCATTGAGGGCTTTCATAAACCACCCCAAGTTTTTATCGCTTTAATGTGATGCCTGTCCCTTGTAATATTTCTCACTAAAATGATATTTATCAAAGATAGCCTGTATTTGCCCGCTTTTCGTCAGCTTTTTAATAGCGAAATCATACTCTCTGATGAGCTTCGCTTTACTGGGATAAGTAGAAGCTTTTGTAAAGACATTATAAAGCTTCGTATATACCAGAACCTTGGGGAGATGAGTAATTTTATCAACCTGGCCATTGATACTGGCCTTGTGAAGGGTGCTCAAAGTAGTCATAGGTACGACATCAAACCTATTATTAATTAGTTTCCCGAGCTGTTTATCGTTGTTCGGCATTACATCGAGATCTAAGTCAGCGGCCCAAAACTCATCGGTGTAGGCAAAGCTCTTAGTCGCACCTACCCTTAAACCTTTTAAGTCATCAAGACTGTCATATTTGATTTTTCCTTTATCATTTTTACGAATAAAAAAATTCCAGGCGATATTTCTATAGGTTTCTTCTGGGTAAACTAGGTATGACTTACGATCTTCTTTCATGATTTTGCTCATCAGCATATCGACAACACCACTTTTTGCTTCGGCAACGCCTCTAGCTGTAGACTTTATCAGAACAAACTCGTACGGGAGCCTCAGCTCTTTCATTATCATGTCAAGAATTTCAATATCGATTCCAGTAGTCTGACCATTACTATCGATGTATCTGAATACTGGCTCTTGGTCGCCTATTACCATGAATTTCCGCTGTGGTTGTGCTGACAAGGGGTTAGATACAAAAACAATGCAGAACAATAGACAGCATACAATTTTTTTTCTTGCACTCATAATGAAGTCCTTGAGCATCGTCTCGTCATTAAATGTTATCAGGGTTGAAAAGCCCACTGTTAATCACAAAGTATGGTCGCGAAATTAAGGTCTGTCTGTCTAATTCAAGATCCAGAGTCTTTTCCAAAAATTCATCAAACAATCTTGCGGCACTGGCAAATCGATACAACACAGTGACGCGCAACTTTCCAGCACCTCGAAAAGAGGGTACACCAGAAGCTTACAATGCTGTATCTTTTTTACGCTCGAAGTGATATGGTCTAAATTTGATTTTCATCGAAGATGTAGCTCGAGACTGATGTTCACTCGGTTTGTTTATCTCTCAGTATTGCAAGTATAGTATGCGCACATACCTGCAACCCTTTGATTTATAAATCATTCTGGACCAGCAGTTACAGCCGAGGTTTGAATTTGAAGTCAATGAAGGGTTTCGAAGGGAAACTTGCTCGACGGTTTGTTTTATATGTGATCATGACAAGCACGATATTCACTGTGCTGACCTCCTCCTTTCAGCTTTACGATAATTATCTGCGAGACATCGCCGATGTCAGCTCTCGACTTGATGAACTGAAACGTACACAGCTGTCTGCCTTATCGCAGCGACTCTGGGACCTTGACGATGAAGGGTTGAACGCTGCCGCGCAATCGATTTTTGCATCCACTCTGATTCAATATATAGAAATCTGGAACGACGAAAATCTCGTTATTGCGCTAGGAGAAAAACGGGGTGCAGTCAAACGTGTTGATTTCCCGTTGTTGCATGAAGCCTGGGATGGAACGCGACAAATAGGAACTTTGGTCGTTTACGCATCTCTTGAGCAAGCCTATGAGCATGTCTACGACCTGGCTCTGATCATTATTGTCGGAAACGCTATTAAGACATTTATCGTTTCGGGAATAATACTGTTCATTTTCTATCAAATTATTGGTAGACATCTGACCGGTATGGGAAAGTTTGCCGAGAATGTCATCGCCAGCCAGCCTATTCAAGAGCTTAGACTGGAACGAGAACCCTCCACGGCGAAAACCTACGATGAGTTGGATTTTGTGGTAAGTGCCATTAATACCATGCAAACCAAGTTAACAGACACAGCAAAGTTGTATCGAGGCTACTTTGAGTTGGGTTCGATAGGCATGGTCGTGACCAGTCCTGAGAAAGGTTTTATTCAAATTAATGACAAAGCGTGTGAGGTATTTGGGTATCCCAGGGATGAGCTTTTCAAACTCTCATGGGGCGACATTACCCACCCGGATGACTTGGAAGCGGATGTGACTCAATTTAATCGAGTCCTTGCGGGCGAGATAGACGAATATGAAATGGAAAAGCGCTTCATTCAACAAGATGGCAAGGTCATTCAAACCCTTCTCTCTGTCAAAGGTGTTCTGAAAAAGGATGGAAGCATCGGGCATTTAATTGCTTTCATTCAAGATATTACCGAGCGCAAAAATGTAGAAGCCCAGCTTCGTCAAGCTCAAAAAATGGAGGCGGTTGGACAACTGACGGGTGGAATAGCTCATGATTTCAACAACATTCTAGGTATTATCTTGGGTAACCTAGAACTTCTTAAGATGCAGTCTACGAGTGAACAAACCTCCAATAGAATTGACAGTGCGATGCATGGAGCAAAACGTGGTGCTGAAATCACAAGAAAACTCCTCAGTTTTTCCCGCAAGGAAGAACTCAACACCAAGCGGGTTGTCATCAATGAACTCATCATAAATATGGAGGATTTTATTTCCAAATCTCTGACGGCTTCAATTAGCGTCGAAACACATCTTGCTCCAGAACTATGGGAGCTCAACATTGACAGTGGCGATCTGGAAGATGCCATTGTAAACCTCTCGCTGAATGCGCGTGATGCAATGCCGGAAGGTGGAACTCTGATTATCGAGACAGCTAACAAGGTACTGGATGAAGCCTACGTTGAAGCTAATCCAGGAGCTAAATCTGGTGAGTTTGTTGCTATTTCTTTTAGCGATACAGGAGGAGGCATGGCAGAAGATGTGAAGAGTCAAGTATTCGAGCCTTTCTTCTCAACAAAAAAAACCGGCAAGGGTACAGGTCTCGGTCTAAGCATGGTTTACGGTTTCCTCCTGCGCTCAGGAGGGCTTGTCAAAATTTACTCGGAGGTAGGAGAAGGAACAACCATTCACCTGTTTCTACCCAGAGCAGCAGCTGAAAAAACCGGCCCTGACTGGGTTGATAATGGTGTAACAGTGCTTCCAACAGGAACAGAGACGATACTCGTCGTTGACGATGAAGAGGGGTTGCTTGATATCGCTGTCTCTCACCTTGAAAACCTTGGCTACAAAACCCTTGTAGCAAAATGTGGCAAAGATGCCCTGAGCTTAATTCAGGGCAATGATAAAATTGATCTGTTATTTACGGATGTTGTTATGCCCGGCAATCTGGATGGATATCAATTAGCGTTAGCTGCTCATCAGGCTAACCCCGCCCTAACGATATTGCTTGCGAGTGGTTTCACCAATAAACGCGAAAAATATACCAACGTAGAAGGTAGCTTCTTGTTGCAGCTTAGTGAAAACCTGTTAAACAAGCCATACTCTCTCAGAGAATTGGCAATAGCCGTGCGACGTACCTTAGATCAACCGATCTAGATAAAGGGGAATTGGCTTGGTTAACTCGATGTGTGTTTATAGTTGACTGAAGGGGTTAATCCTTCCTATACCCCAAACAGATTAAAATCGGTCACATGGTTTATGACTATCGCAGGAAGACTAAAAATGACTCACAGGCCAAAGTGCCCTAGCTTCAACTAAAGGGACGCTGGCTTGAGAAACGATTAGGAGTCTAGTCGTGAACGGTTTACTGCTTGCTTTGTAAGATTCATTTGACATCTCCTCGCAAAAAGTAGACGAGGAAAAATACCGTTTATATCGGTAGCTTTATGCCCAAGCAAGCAACATGAGTGAAGTATAAGGAATATATGATAAAAAAAATTGGGCTATTTAATTTTGCCACTCGTCTATACGACCATGCCAGAAAAAAACTGGTTATTGATGAGGGTAGAAAGCCGGTATTAACCCGTCTGTTGGTTACCAAAATATTCCTTAGGGGAGTGGTCACTACATACAATGTTAACGCTGTTGATTCAAAAGAAAAAGAAACATATACGTTTTCTATTCCTCAGTTACAGGTGGTTCATTCGCTAAATCAAGTTGCTGAGCAAGCCAACATCACATTGATATTTCCGTTTAAGGCTATGGAGTCCAAAACGGCAAATGCCATAGAAGGTGAGTACACAGTTCGAGAAGCCTTAGGGTTCTTACTGCTGGGTACAGGTTACGAGGTAGCTGTGAGAAGCAATGGCCACATAAGCATTGTATTAGCAAACACACACTCGGAAGAAATAGAAGATATGCACAAACTAAATAAAATCTCCGCGGCAGTATTGAAGTCAACTGCGATAATCAGTTTAGCTGCAACCAGTACCTTTGTAACAAGCGTCAATGCACAAGATGGGGTGAGCAACGATTTTGAGGAAATTGTTGTGACTGGTATTCGCAGTAGTTTGCAGGAATCGTTATTTTTGAAAAAAAATTCATCTCAGATTGTCGATGCAATATCGGCAGAAGATGTAGGTAAATTTCCTGATGCCAATATCGCTGATGCACTGCAGCGTATTACAGGAGTCGCTATTGATCGCAGTGGCGGTGAAGGGCAGTTTATTACGGTTCGGGGTCTTGGCCCAGAATTTAATACCGTACTTATTAATGGCCGCACCATGGCGACGGATAACAATGGCCGAGAATTCTCATTCGACACATTATCATCTAATATTATCTCGCGTTCTGAAGTGTATAAGACTCCGATAGCAGGGCTGCAAGAAGGCGGTATTGGCGCCACAGTTAATATTGTTACAGCTCGCCCCCATGATCTTTCTGATACTAATTTCGACGCAACCATTGCTATGAATTATGCCGAGCTAACTGGAGACTCAAAGCCAGAGGTATCAGGTGTTTTCTCTCATACTAACGAAGATAACACCTTTGGTGTTGTGCTTGGCGCGTCGACTTCAAAAAGGAGTTCCCAGGTTGATTCTGCACAAATTGGTGGATGGATTTTCGGCTCACAGAATAGTATTTTAGGAGATGAAAGCTCTACAGCTTTGACTAATGCAGACCAAGCGCCATTGGCTGACATTCATACTCCACGTAATTTGGTTTTTAGTCGCGATTTTGCAGAACGTGAACGCACTAGCTTGAACTTTACTGTGCAAGCAGCACCAACCGACAATGTTGTGGTTACGCTAGATGCACTCTACTCAGAGTTTAATGTAAATTCAGTGAGAAACCTTATCACGCCGTTTTTTTCGCAACCATTTATTGGTATAGAAACTAACGAGAATAATACAGTGACTGGCTTTAATCGACCTGGGCAGAATTTTCTTGGGGGCAACCCCGACCTCAACATTAGTTTAGCTCAAAACGACAATGTTGTTTCGGGTGAGGACAGGCAGTCAGAATCATCACAAGTCGGCTTGAACTTAAAATGGCATATATCAGATAGCTTTTCTGTCAATGCTGACATTTCTAGATCAGAAGCTCAGCGAAGAGAGCTGAGGCCCTTCATTGTGATTGGGACCCAAGCAACAACAGCTCCCAGATTTGACCTAAATCCCGAAAATGACATTCCGGCAATTTCAAACCAAGGTGTATTAACTGATGCAAGCGAACTGAGGTTTCATTTTAATGATGTCCGAAAGCGCGCTCTTGATGACGAAATAAGTGAATTTCGCTTAGAAGGTAACTGGGAGGTTTATGAAGGCCCGCTAGAGAAAATATCTTTTGGTACTTTGTTTTCGAATCGACAAAAAGTTCTTATCGATAGAAGAAACGATGGACCCGTTCGATGTGCGTATTGTGGATATAACTTTGCAGTTGATGGTGGAGTCCACGTTACCCCTATTACTTTTGGTAATTTCTTACCAGGAGCCTCAGGTATTTCGAGTAACCCTGTTGGATTTACATATGACCCGTTTGATGTGATTGAATATCTGGGCCGTCCTGAGCAGTTGGCTAATAGAAATCGCCAGCCTGGACTGTCTGATGAAGCCTTTCAAGCCAATTTAGCATCTCTGCTAGAGTTAGGACCTGACCTATTTAGTAATCCGGCAATTCAGCGTGGTTCCAGTTTTGATGTCGAAGAAGAAGTGACATCATACTTCGTGAGTTTTGAGCTAGGTGGAGATATAGGAGACATTCCTTGGTCTGCTAATATTGGTGGTCGATATAGTTCCACAGATATTGTGTCTGTGGGTCAACAACAAGAAATCTTGAGTGTTAGGCAGGCGACAGGGATTGACGCTCTAATCTTCGAACGTGGACCATTAACGGACATTCGAGTCAGCTCTAGTTACAATTATTTTTTACCATCGATTAACGTTAAGTTCGACTTAGCTGAAGACCAAATGTTGAGATTTGCAGTTTCAGATACCGTTACACGCCCTACTTTGTCTTCACTAGGTACTAATAATTCATTCTCGGGTAATGTAACGTCTGCTTTAAGTGGTGGTGGTAACCCTGAGCTTGAACCCTTTGAGTCAACGAATTACGACGCTTCATATGAGTGGTATTATTCCGAGGTGAGCTTTTTCGGAGCTACAGTTTTCTATAAAGAGTTTACGAATTTTCTTGAGAGTCAAACTTTACTAATTCCAGGAGAGTATATTGATAACCAAGGTGTAGTAAGGCCTATAAACTTTAATGACACTCGTATACGCAACGGCGAAGAAGGCTCTATAACTGGAACTGAAATTTCGATACAACACGCTTTTGATAGCGGTATATTGAATGGTTTTGGCGGGTCGGCAAACTACACCTATGTGACGAGTGATGTTAAGCGAGCTGAGGGCTCAGGTGCGACAGATTGTGATTACAATGGTTTATCGCCAAACGTGGTCAATGTCGTTGGCTTTTTCGAAAATGATCGTTTTCAAGTACGTTTAGCCTATAACTGGCGAGATGAATTTTTGAACAATTGTTTTGATTCACAAAGCCGCCCTAGAAACACAAAAGCATATGGTCAATTAGATTTCTCAGCGTCATATAATATTAACGATCGGTTTCAAATATTTGCTTCAGGCGTAAATATCCTCGATGAGCGCCTAGAGCAGTTTTCAGTACTTGAAGAGCGATTCCTTCAATATGAGCATACTGATGCCCGCTACACTGTAGGCGTAAGAGGTAGCTTCTAGAAAATTTTGTATTACACAGGTTAAGTGATGCACCCACTCCCTATAGTAATTATTCTTGGTGGTTATGCAGTTCTGTGCTTCAGAAATGCAATGGGTTAGGTGGTTGCGAGCTCCAAATTCTGGGTTATTTCTAAATTCAATATCCCACTTTATTCATTATGTTGCTCAAAAAACTAGTTTGTAAAATAGCATCCCGCAATCTTTGTTTTACCTAGATTTTTGGATTTTCGTATTAGGCGTTTTTATGTGTTCAAAATTAGTAGCAACTATTAGTAGTTTTGGAAAAATTACTTTTGTAAAGGCAATACTGCTAATGGCTTTAGCAGGTTGCACAAACGGTGGCTATTCGCCTATCGGGGAAAGTTTGGAAAGTAACATAGAATTAGTTCAGGGTGCTGATACGTCGCGCAATATATTAGTTGTAGCTCATCGCTCCTGCTGGCGTCTAGCTGCTGAGAATTCGATTAAGTCCATTGAAGAGTGTATTCGCATTGGTGTTGATATGGTCGAGATTGATGCGCGTCGAACCCTGGATGGGCATCTAGTACTTATGCATGATGAAACAGTAGACCGAACCACTAACGGCTCGGGTCTGGCTTCTGAGTTAACATTGGCTGAGATAACCGCACTTAAGCTTAGAGCCGGAGAAGGGGGGCCAGAGGCTCTAGTGACTGATGAACATGTGCCTACCTTAGAGGAGGCACTTTCAGTTGCTAATGGCAAAATTTTAATAAATATCGATACCAAAGGTGATCAGGAGCAAGTGCGCAATGAATCTTTAGTGCTTGTGGAAAAACTGGATATGGCCGGTCAAATCCTGATAAAGATGGTTCTAACGTCGCCAGAGGGTTATGACCTAAAAGGCTCGTCATTTTTTGGACAGGTTTCGTTTATGCCGATTATTTTTGAGCGTGAAGGCAATCTGAGTACGATGATAAAAAGTTTCAGCTCCGTTGATACTTATGGTTTTGAAATCATATATAAAACGGAACAGCAATTATCAGAAGCCTGCGCTTTGTTAATAGCAGACGATTCTCGCTGCTGGGTCAATACCTTCTGGGATCGTTTTGCGCCGGGTCACAGTGATGAAGTTGCTTTACTCGATCCTGATGCTCATTGGGGGCATTTAGTTAATCTAGGGGTTGATATGTTTCAGACTGACAGTCCCACAGCTTTAATAAGCTACCTTCAAAGCAAAGGGCTGCATCAACCATGATTAAAACAATTTCTAAATTTTACAAAAAAGTGCAGCAAGTACGCATTCTTTTCCTATGATAATCATGACAACGAATTGAGAAGAAAGAAACGGTCTGTATTCCTTTCAATCACCGTTGGCTACGAGTATAGGAAGGATTAAAACCCCCTAATATCGGAGTAGCGCTCATTGCCGTTATTATAAACCGACAAAAGCGCTTTGTTGATGAGTTCTGTAGAGTATAAGCCGAATAAACGCCCCACGCACACCCAACATACCCTAGCAGGCGGTACTGCCAAGTTAACTTTCTCAGGCCAGATAGTTCAACACTAGACTTTTTATGCTACTGCCCTACTCCATTCAGTAAATGCACTTGTGTTGAGATTCTTATAGTGTTCCGCCTCGACCAAGTGCCTACCAAGATTGAATTGATCTGAGACAACTGCGTGAAAACCCAGAAATCTCTGCACATGCCTAACTGACTTGAACCGCCGCATCCTTCGCTCCCTTACCCTAGTCGTTTTATACGATTGCTCTGCCCAATAGTGGCACGCTGGGAGATCTCGTGAACGACATCTGGAAGTATCTCCCGATGAGCTACTCGATAACTTCGCAGCCAACCTGTCCCTGTCGAATTGCTAATTTATTCAAAAATATTTGACAGTTGTCCCTTGCTGCCTTCATCGACCAATACTATCCTCGGGCAGCATGAGAGATGCCATTTACCTACTTTTTCACTTGCTCACCACCCTGGCTAAGCTGGTCAGACCTGGTGGTAGCGGAACTGTTATTGCCGAGAACCTGCTCCTGAAGCAGCAATTGATTAGCCACGCCGGCCGGAGAAGTCGTTGCCACATGTGCCATTGTCGCATCTGTTTGTTGAAAGACTGATCGGCGGTATTCGGCGTGAATTGCTTGATCACACGTTCTTTTGGACTTCGACTGATCTTGAGAACAAACTGCGGGAGTATCAACGCTATTGCGACGAATGCCGAACTGTGAGGCGCAAAAAGTAATTTGATGGTTGAAGACGATTGCAAAGAAACTAGTTTGTTGTTTATGCTGCAGGGTCTGTAGTTGGCACATTTGAGACCCTATGCCTCGATTGATTCGGGGCTTTTTTAGGTCTGTAGCTGGGCGCTAAGCTGCCGTTTTGGGCCCATTGAGTTCGGTATCGGTTCGGCAACCCCACTGCCCGTGTCCTTACCTTCCTTCACCCTCTGAGAATCAGCTTACTAGTTCAGCTTTCATCAAGTTCGGTCTGGCTTCGGTTCAGCTCCTCCCCACTGGCAGCGGCTCAAAAACCCTTACGTTTCTTGCCCATATACGCACCTAGACATATATCGCATCCGACTCATAATCGGGAGGTCTGGGGTTCAAGTCTGGGAGGTTCCACTACTTTTACTTTGCAGATCTTCCGCTTATGTAGACTCATCGTCTTATGGGTTTAGGAAACTATCAAGTCTCTAGAAGACTAGGGGCTTGCCATTATGAACATACCGCCTCTGATATTTTGGTAGTAAATAAAACCCAGATCCGATTAAACACAATATAAAAATTGTATCTATGTGTGATACTTCACTCAACAACAACGTTGCTATAGGAACATGGACGAATATTTCGCTAATTGTCGCACAAAGAAGCCCGATATATGACCAGAACATGAAGTAGTAGTGTGCGGTAATATTTTTGTAGAGTATTGCGAAGTAACCAGCCAATAAAGGCATTAAACTCGCAATTGCCATCCAGTGAAAAAAGCCCCAACCATCAAATAGTTTATATATTCCAAACGCCGTCAAGTTTAATCCCAACATGGCCGCCACATATAATCTACCAACCCAACGATGTATGAGACTCCCTTTTTTTGTAAGCACGATTGCAAGCCCACTTATAAGAGATGCGAAACCCAAAAAGGTGTGTATGAATTCTATCGTCATGATTTTCATTCGGTGGCTGCCTAACGTCGCAATCAGTTGCCGCCGAAGCGGAGTAGTATTTATGCAGAATCGTGAAGCGTTACACAAAAAAGTGCGGGGCTTTGGCGGTCAAATGCATTGCTTAGTTATATCACACTTCGTGCTAATTCCCACTCGGCTGAATTGAATGGTTATACAATATAATTTCATTTCCCGAACCGTACCCTGTTAAGGTTGCGGCTCTCGTTACGTTTAAAATGGATTTGTATAATTTTTCTGCCTGGTTACCTTCCGAGGTCGTCACCATAACAGCACCTACATTATGACCCAAATTCAACACGTGTTCTTTAAATAATTCAAATGATTTTTCGATCAGCTCGCGACCAACTCCTTTGCCACCAAATTCTGGGCTGACACCTACCTGTTCTAACTCAACAATGGTAGCTTTTCTAAAGCCATTTTTTACGCACCATAAGATATACCCTGAAATCACACCTTCACATTCACTGACATAATAGACGCCACGCGGATACGAATTATAGGAAGCTTCTATCCAAACCATATGGTTCTGTTCATTTGGAAAACATTTCCTATAAATTTCTGAGATGGAATCGATTTCTGCGTTTTCAGCTTTACGTATGTTCATAAGCTCGGCTCTGTATAACAGCGTGATAGTGCGGGCCCTGCGGTCCGTATATTAATTTATATAAGTTATTCTTGATTATTCGACTTTATCCTATTTTTCAAGCACTTACCAAAAAACAACCAAACCCAATAACACGGACCCTTTTGATGGGCTGAATGTCTGCTTTGGATAAGTTGATAGATGGTTTGGTTCGGTCCAAAAGTGGCACCAAACCGCCCCTAAGCCTCGACTAATATCGGGGCTTTCTTTGTCTGCTGTCTGGCGTATAGCAGCCATGGGAGTGCTTGATTTACATGTAGGGCATAATTGTCGGTATTGACCCAT
>Ga0105356_10005655_pt1 | contig 11832 bp, 13 predicted proteins | sample GOMGulsemesocosm_3_FD_83502 | JGI IMG/M metagenome (GOLD analysis project Ga0105356, IMG submission 83502) | Methane-oxidizing microbial communities from mesocosms in the Gulf of Mexico - GOM9D Gulf of Mexico | ecosystem: Environmental > Aquatic > Marine > Cold seeps | place: Gulf of Mexico...
ACCCTTTACCTAATTAATTTATAAGGTGTTGCGCTGACCCCTTGATATCTCCGTAGCCTTTTTTAATATTTCCTTTTCTTCCTCAACTCGCCGAAGCTGCTTTTCCAGCTCGCGAATTGTCTTTGATCTGGGGTCATGGGCGTTGCTTTGGGTGTGTTTCCACGGAGTTCTCCACGAAGCTGGCCCCCCCATTGAGTCATCGTTGAATGGCCGACTCCCATAGCATCTGCCGCGTCTCCTATTGTGCGACCTTGATCGACCACCAACTGGGTGGCTTCTAATCAAAATTCTGAGCTAAAAGTGGGTCTAGTACGCTTTTTCATTGGTCACCTGTTTTGTTGTAGAGATGATCATATCACCTCTTAATTGGTGTCCAAATTCACCGTACCACTACATTCACACTACTTTAAAATGGCGGATAGAAATTACCAGTTTAGGCTCGCTGAGCGGAGAATCTCGTCCACTTATGCTCTAGGAGCCTGCTAAGCGCGACACCAATACAGCTCTAGGTTTCTTCAATAAGACCGCCCTTATGCCTATGTAAGTAATAGAGAGAGCGTCACTTAACCCTCCCTCATCAGCTCTTGCTTTTAATTCAATATTTAGACCGAAGTTAGCCTAAAAGTTCCACTCGACTTTATACCTATAAAACAGCACATTATCTTTTTTAAGGATAGAAACCCTTGTGTATGTGTCGACGAAATCAGGTACGAATTTCAGAGTTGATCATTGGTAACAGGCACTCTAAGAGATGTTTCTGGTCCCAATGGAACGATACCTCGCGGGTTAAGATGCCTATGGCTCAAGTAATAATGTTTCTTGATGTGTTCAAAATCCACAGTGCCGGCAATCCCCGGAACATGAATAAGAGCCATCAGATAGTTACTAATATTCTGGTAATCGCTAAGGCGCCGAAGGTTCGCTTTGAAGTGTGTGTGATACACGATATCGAAACGTAATAGCGTTGGGAAAAGCCGCCAGTCCGCTTCGGTAATACTGTTTCCAATGAGAAAACTCTGTCGAGACAATCTCTTCTCAAGAGCATCCAACGAACTAAAGAGTTCCCTCACTGACAGATCGTATGTAATCTGATTATCAGCAAATCCGACCTGATAAAGTTTGTTGGAAATCTGTAGATATACAAAGTCATTTATTGCGTCGATTTCTTCTTGCAACTGGCTAGGATAATAGTCAATCTTAGACGTTATAGAGCGATTCTTATCAGTTGAAGTCAAGATTTCAAATTCACTATTGAACATTCGCATTATATCTTCGGAATCGTTGCTAACAATGTAGTTATTGCGTTTATCCCACAGCACAGGAACAGTAATATTTCCGGTATACTGTGGGTCTGACTGAAGATATACCTCAGATAAATAGCGATCTTTATCAACCGTACTTTTATCTTTCGCCTCGAACGCCCAACCTTCATCACCCATGAAGTAATGCATACCGCTCATTGAAATAATTTCTTGTAAACCTTTCAGCTCTCTCATTATTGTCGTGCGATGACTCCACGGGCAAGCCAAGGACGTGTACAGGTGATATCGCCCGGATTCAGCTTTGAAACCTCCGCCCCCAAGGTGAGTAATCTTTCCGCGAAACTCACTTGTTTCTCGTCTGAATGTACCATCAGGAAATTTAGGCTTATCACTCAGAATTCCGTTGATCAACATCTTGCTCATTAAATAATAGCTCCTGCTGAATTTACTTGACTAGTTTTTTTTGGGCAAATTGTATAATTGCTTTCCAATCCACCGATAACACCCCTATCTGGAGATTAACGGTTAATCTGAGATACGCAATCTGTAAAAATTTGAACATCGATTGTGTTGAAATTTCGTAAATGACTAAACGAACCCTCACCGCTAATTATCTATCAACGAGCATGAAACCTGTTCCAGACTGACAGATTCATTGAAACAGAGTTACATGTTTCAAGGTAGAGTGCGCGCCATTTGTGTATAGGACTAAACGTGATATCGGAGGTTACGCCCGCGGTTAAACATAGCCCGCTACCTGAAAGCTCGATACGACCATCATCCCGATGCAGAAATGTCTGCAATGACAATGGATTGAATGGCGTTTGAACTGAAGAGATATCATCAGCACAGGCCCGTAAGATCAACGGCGTCTTAGGTAACGAACGTTGATCGCGCCCCAGTGCCGTTACACACATATTGTAAGCAGGGAACTTAATGGTTCCATTTTTATAGTTGAAAATAACGGCCTCATCGGCGTAAAAATATGGGCCTTTACAGTTATGCATACTTAAGGGAACATTCAGATCTACCCAATTCCCAGATCCCGCCACATCAAGGCAATACCCGTCTTCTGGCCTGTCAAGCTTATCTATTAAGCTAAGATAACCAGCCCCATCACGCCATGCGTGTGACTGACAAGCGGACAGTGTAAAAAAAGCTGTCATGGCGAAGAAAATACAATTCGATTTAATTCGACTAAAATGCGACATAAATTTCTCACTATTTTAATTAGCTAAACGATCCAGATTTTTACTGCTTCAATCCTTCTTCTGAGCCACGAGCGTCACAACCATTCCTAAGGCAATAATTGTCGCTCCTATCCAGGCAATGAGACTGTATTGTTCACCCAATAACCAAGTCGCTGCAATTAGACCGACTGCCGCAGCCACATAGCCGATTTGGCTTAACAATACCGGCCCACCTTGCTGTTGTAATCTGAAATAAACGGGAAAGGTCATTCCTGCTACGATCATTTGTACAATCGCCGCTTCAGGAGCACTTGACAGGTCACCAATTGAAAATGACCCTTTCGTTGGGAGCACTACTACTATAAAAACTACAACTGAAAAATCATGACTCCAGAAAGCCAACTCATCTGGTGAAGAATTTATAGAATCTTCTTGCATCGATATCATTATCCGGGACAACTTAAGAAAAATACTATAAATAACGTCTTCAATAGACTCGTCATAAGTACAAATTGAATTTGGAATACACGAGAAAACGGATTATGGGTATTCTCCACCAGCACTGACATTTTTATCAACCTATGAATAAGCACATTGCGAAGTGACTATTATAGTTGTTCTCCGACAAAGAATAACCCATCTTTATGGATACAATTCGTCAATCTAAAGTCAACAATTCGGAAGACATAAGAATCTACTGCCTATCGCAACACATCATCATTGTCTGTGGCATCATAACCTATGTTCGAATCTAAGGATCAAAAATTGGGTTTTGCAATTCAACGAAGATTTGACCATTCCGGCCATGTATCTTCCCGGCATTTCAAGAGTGTAGATATTCCCAGATCAATTATTCCGTCAATACGAAAACAGCGCTTCACGCACTATTTGATTACCCAGGCAATAGCTACTAGTATTGGACGATCATTGTTTATTCGTCGAACATTTTGAGTTGATTTATGGAAAATCTAGCTGCTATTCCCGTATTTATTTCAGTTGTGAAACAAGGGGGCATCTCGCAGGCTGCTCGTGCCTTGGGCATCTCCAAATCTGCTGTCAGCAAACGAATTTCCTCGCTTGAGGATAGATTGGGAGCCCGTTTGCTTCATCGAACAACTCGTCGAATAAGCCTTACAGAAGCAGGGAAGATATACTTCGAACTTGCTGGCAAATCGCTTGATGCGGCTCTAGAGGCAGAGAACGCTGTGTCTGAATTGCAAGGTGAGCCTCGCGGGCTACTTCGGATTAATGCCCCGATGTCATTTGGCCATCTTTACTTGGCAGAGATGATACCAGCGTTTCTCGATTGCTATCCAAACCTTAAGATAGATTTGGAGATGAATGATTCCGTTGTAGACTTGGTGAACGGAGGTTATGATTTAGCGGTCCGAATAGGAGTCCTGGAAAATTCAAGTCTAATCGCCAGGAAAATTGCGTCTTGCGATCATATTTTATGTGCTTCAGAAGCATACCTTGAACGTAAGGGAAAGCCGTCTCACCCATCTGAACTTAAAAAGCATAACTGTCTTCTATACTCCAATTCCTCTAACGGAAGTGAATGGTCGTTCATCAGCGGAGAGGAACAGGAGAGTGTTTTGGTATCAGGTAACTACAACGTAAACAATAGTGAAATACTAAGAAAAGCTCTCCTGTATGGAACTGGTATCGGAAGAATTCCGGCTTTCGTGGTAGATTCAGATCTAAAGTCAGGAAAGCTGATCAGGTTATTTGACTCTTACCGACTCACTTCACTACCTATTAACGTGGTATTTCCTGAGCGTGATTTTTTGCCCGTTAAGGTTAGAGCCTTTATTGATTTTTCAATCGACTATTTTGAAGACGTTAGTACTTGTTGGGCTAAATAACTCGTTGATAAAATCGAACGCAAGAAACCACTCCATTTAGTGTGAATCACACCCGCCCCACTAGGCACTCATTTGCTTCACAAAATAGTTCTTCTCGAACTCTGTAGGTGACAGGTCGCCATTGTTACCGTGTCGCCTCACAGGATTGTAGAACATCTCGATATAATTAAAAATATCCGCTTTGGTATTCTCTCTCGTCGCATAGATCTTACGACGGATACGCTCTCTTTTTAACAGCCCGAAAAAGCTTTCTGCACAATGTCTTGACATAGGAGCGTCAATGCACCGATGGAAAGATTTTTTAGAAGCCTCAAAACAGAATGGATGCCTTCGATTGGCTACAGCTCTTTTACACACGTCAAACAATCAGTGACCGATTACATTATTGGTTATTACAGCAGGTTAAGGCCGCACTGTCACAATGGCATGTTGCCGCCAAACGAAGCTGAGAAAATGTATTATCAGAATTACTAAATCGTGACCAGATTTACTTGACCACTACACTGAGAGCTTATATCGGCGGTCTTCATCAACCGTAGCACGCGATTTCTACCGCACCGCTCACCCTCTGCACGTAAATCCTTGTAGATCTTACGGTAGCCATATACACAACCGCTTTCCAACCAAAACTGCTTAATGAAACCTAGTAGGTAATCATCATCCTTTTGGCGCTGGCTTTTTGGTTCATGTAGCCAAGCATAGGATCCACTGCGATTGACGTCTATCACTTTGCACATGAGGCTCACCGGATAACAAAGAGCTTGAGATTTTATGAACGTGTATTTTTCTTTGACTCCTCGGCAAAGAACACGGCTGCGGCCTTTAGGATATCGCGCTCCTGTGTCACCCTCTTAAGTTCAACCTTTAGATGACGCAGCTCATCATCAGTCGACTTTTTGGCTTGATAAGCTGCGGAGTTATCTCCGAACCTGGCCTTCCAGCTGTACAGGCTTTTGGTGGTGATTCCTAGCCGTTTAGCGACACTTGCTATCGAGTACCCCTCCTGGGTGTGACCTGCTTAACCCCTGCAATCTTAAATTCATCGTTGTATCTTTCGCCAGCCATATTGAACTCCTAAGTCTTGGTAGTATAACCAATAGGAGAGTCTAGTGGGGCGGGTGCGATTCACTCAGAATGTATTTTATGAAAGTTTGAACGGTAAATTTAGAAATGAATGTCTAAATCAACACTGGTTCCGAACGCTGGAGGTGGCTCGTTACGAAATTGACGTATGGCGTGAACACTACAACACCGTTCGTCCACACAGCTCACTGAGCTATCAATCACCAGAGGATTTTGCAAAGAAAGCAGCGTAAGTTTTTATAGGGAATCTCATCGATTCCGTGGTGTTAATCTGGAAAGGTCAAGTGTCCAATTTGAAGTTCGGATTTATCGTTGGCAGGCCATCTATAATAGGTGCTCACCTCATTCCCGGTGGGCACCTAACTCAGTTTGGAAAATTTGATTAGCAGCATAGACTTATTAGACAACCACTGTTACTGATAATCTTTAAGAGTTGCAATTATTTTTTATCGAAATTGATAAACGGATTTTGTCCTAACAGCTCGGCATTGGCCAGTCCAGGAGCTTCGTAGCGCATAGTCCAGGTCTTTGGACCAGTGATATAGGCAATGCACAATCCTTCGGTTGAGTGAAAAAATGCGCCATGTGGAGTCACACCTGGATAGGTCAGACGCCAAGCTTTATCGCCTGGGTTAACACGTGCCATATGCAACTCAACGGCTTGATCAGCGACCTGGAAGTACCAAGTCCAAGCACCGCCGACTGCCAGTGTCATGACTTCATCTACGCCAACCATCTGATCTGTGGAGTTGACGTGCAATGGACCGAATTTGTTCCTTGCACCAAGGCGATCATTAGGACCCATTGCACCCAAGTCATACACCTTAGGATAGGGCGCAACACCCACTTCACCACTGGTCATACTGCCACCACCAGGAACCACGGGATCTCTTCCTGCCTTTCTGGCTTGCTTGATAACATCACCGCGCGACAAAGAAAACAAATCGAGTACTCGAGCTGTTTCTTTCTTGGACAGCGGGCCGCGCAGAGCATCTTCCAATAATGGAATTGCTTTCTTGGGCACATCGATACGCTCCAAGTGAACGCCAGCTGTTAACAGGACTTCGTTTATCTTGGACAGTTCACTGATAGTTCTGCCGTCATCGAATTTGAGAAAAGCCCCCAACTCTTCGCTGCTACCGGCATAAGCATTCGATATCATCAGCATCAATGAAACAACAAATGACGAAATTGTCTTAATCATATTTCTCTTTCCATAAATTGGATTTAATTATTCGGAAGATTTCCAGATTGGATGATCTACCGCTTCACCGCAATTGCATCGATTTCAAACATAACACCGTCGGTATAAAGGCGTGTAACTGGAATCAATGTGCTTGCGGGTGGCTTCTTTCCGAAAATTTCATTGCGTTTCTTTACCATATATGCAAGTTTGTTTGGATCATAGTCAGAGATTAGCAAGGTAATCTTTACAACGTCCCCAATGCTTGCTCCGGATTCTTTCAAGACCATTTCTAGCCTATCGAATGACCTATCTACTTGAGATTCAAAGTCATTCGGGCCCTTGTCACTGATTCCGACCTGACCCGCAACGTAGACCATGGGGCTGCTTTTTACTACCACGTTGGCTTGAGCATAACCGTATTTCGTGGGCTGGATAACTTTTCGATGCTTGTCGTTATCGGCAAAAGAGATACCAGATCCCAACAAGGCAGTTAGGCCTAAAATGACTAGAGATTTGTAAGTTTTCATGAGCGTTCCTTTCGTGGTTGTTTATGACAAGGATCAGCTTACTGCTGAACAGAAATTGGATAAACGTATTTTTTGGAAAATTACTGTTCTCCCATAGAGAACAGTCTAACGAAAGTTAGGGGAAATTCGTCGTTTATGCACATGAACCCGGGAAGTACAATTATTGCCTCATAGGTATCAAGACTGTGACCATGCAAACCTATCGTGATCATGACCAAATCGTACTGCCTAGCACCACTTGTCAATCGTCCTCAGCAATTGAGGATATTAACGCCGCACCGCGTGAGGCAGGAGAAAACTCACCTTTCGCCTGCGATCCATTGCTACTTGGAATGCGTCAAAACTGTTTGTAAATAGAGGGGTCAGTGGATTCCTGGCAGTATAGAATAAGACTTTTTTGATCGTCTAGATTATTAAGCTTGAGTCGCTTCCCCGTGATTCCGGCGACTAACAGGGCTAAACGCGACAGATGGAATATACTGGCTTGCGAATAGATATGCGGTTTCATCACAAGTCCTTTTGATGACAAATACTTTCGAAAGAGTTTATATTTTTCGTTACACGAACGACGCTCGTCACAAAGGAGCAAACGTTTGTGAGCACAAAAACACTATCCTATGGTATCCGTTTAGATTACAAATCAGTAATGTGCATATTACGCGTATAAATAGAGCACTTTCCTCTTATCCGCGACTATTGAACGTACCGTCAGTTCAAATACCCTTACTCTCTGGTACTAAATGTTGAGGCAGCTATCTTATAAATATTTTCTATACTATCCCCCATGCTACAAATAACCATTAGCATCAATAGAAATTCGTTTCCCTAGAAACATCACAGGAATGCGCCGACATACTAAATTTTTTTAGATAATCGTCCAATGCCACAGCTAAACCGAACTGATCCTTAAGCATTCCATTTCTAGGCATCAATCTTTTCAGCGATAGCTTCGGTCGTATCGGTTGACGCCATCGACATGAGCCTGTGATATAGGCCTTGAGATAGGACCAGATCAATCAATTGGCGTTTCTTTCTGCAGTCAAAAACCACCTTCAATTGGTCCGTATAGTTTGCGACTGTTTTTGGGCTAATATGCAACTGAGCGCCAATTTCTCTAGCTGTCTCCCCTCTCAAAATCCCCTTCAACACTTGCGTTTGCCGCAGGGAGAGGTAGTTCCCATTATCGAGTCTTAATTGGCAACCGATTGCTGATGCTATTCGTTCCATGAATTGCTCTCCATTAGTTTTTCCCTGAAATATCTTTACCTTACATTTTTCGCGATTAATAATTCTCTCGAGGCAGAACACACTGCACCACTGACCTTATTCAGCATCATGAATGTGCACACAGTTTTTCAGAAGATCATTGTACACTAATCACTGACTCTGACTTTCCATTGTCGCTATTTCCTTCAATAAAAATATTATTTCGATAACAAGTAATACTTTTGATTTACATTATTTTAAATAATAAATATTACCCCCTTGACGTTTTTTGAAACGTGGGGATAAATTGACAGCACTTCGCATCAATTTGTCCTGCCATACTGACCGAAAACCTTTACAGCTTTGGCGACATTCCTCCCGAGGGACTCGTCGTTGAGCTCATCATCCGCATGGCCGTATTGGTATTTGACGCGGCCTGAAGTGCCCAAGCTGGGGCTTTTGAGTTTTTGCGGTTCGCAGGGTCGGTGTTATCCTGAACCCAAGGACTTTCAGTTGTTCCACCTGAGCCCAAAAATCCAGATTGAGCGCCTCGTTGATAGGCCGAAGTAAAGGACTCTTGAAGGCCCTGAAGGGAATGCCTACTGGTTTCTTTCAGGCCAGACATCGCACCACCTACGACGCCTTGCGCCGCACCGGATACGCCACCACCGAATTTGGCCCATGGTCCGCCAACGGCGGTTGAGGATCCCATGAGCGCCCCCGCTCTCGCCGCACCCGCGACAGAAGTCGCAGCGCGGACAGCGCCTAGACTCCCGCTTACCGCACTCTCGGCGAGACGTTTCGTCCCTTGCGCAAGTATAATCCCACCCATCGCCATTCCCGCCATGGTCATTACCGCCGAACCCGCGTTCAATGAGGGGCCACCCATCATCAGTCCCGCCGCTACTGAAGGCACCTGCCACGCCAAGTAGGTAAGACCAAGAGACCCCAAGACTAAACCAAAGATGTGTCGATACTCAGGGTTTGGCATTAAGGCTATTGCTTCGATAGTGGGTTGCGCAACAGACAGAACAAACGCCAGCACCATGAGCTTGACCGAAAAGGCCACAATGATTCCAATCGCTTTTTCGGCCATAAACGCGGTTTGTTTCAGCATGCCCCATGGGATTAAGACCAATGCCAGTAGTGAGACAATGTAAAATTCCAGTAAGGTCACAAACACCTGAATGGCCATGATAAAGAAGCAAAATATAATCACCAATGAACACAGTCCTGTGATGATGACTGAAGGCAACGCTTTAACGGCCGAAAAACCCTGTAACGATTCAAACCAACGGAACAAGGGCTCAGTCACAAACAGACCTTGCTGTGCGATTGCGCTGGGGTCATACATAAACGACGTTGCGAGGTTCCCTCCTCCCGCTAAGATTCCCAACTGAATCATGCTTTGCATGAACGCTTGATGAAGCACTGGAAAGTTCGTCACCAGCCAAATAAAGAAACCAATTTTTAGCGTCTTAAAAAACAGATCTGTAAAAAGATTGGCGCGCCCTACAGAAACCATAAGACCAAAAAAGACGATTTCAATGGTCACAAACGTACCCAGCAACCAATTCACGGCGGGTAATATACGCCCGTATCCACCCGACGTTATGCCCAAAAATGTCGTCAAAAATTGTGTAAGAATCCCGATATCACTCATGGTACACCTCCTATCGTAGAGGGCGGTTCAATTGCTAATTTCGCGGTATCCTGTGCACTACTCACCGAGTTTTCACTTTTCTTCCATCGCTGAAAGGCTTTGTCTTCCGTCATAAATTCTTCAACCATTGACGACATCAGCCTCGACGGCTCCAGGGTTTGACCGTGCTCTTGCCGGTACGCTTCTCCGTACAGTATCAAATCGTCAATAACAGAACCTCCGAGTGAGATACGGTAAACCAAGCGACGTTCATCCACTTTCGTCAGTTTAATAGCCATATTATTTTACTCTAAAGTTGTGAACTAAAATTTCAATGAAGATATTGGTAATGAAGAGAAAGGAGAAAGTGATAGGTCTTTATTCACCAAAATATTAAAAGACCACCCAGGTCTGATTTCATGAGTGGGTTGAATATCAAGGTTTTTTTGAGTGATCTTTTGTCCTGCGCGATTGATTGTATTGCCCGCACTGTCGAGTAGATCATCACGGAAACTGTCTGCGGCCCCATTGTCCTCGCTCAAATCGCTCGTCGTGGCCGAGAGTAAACTGGATGCCAGAATCCCCCCGAGCAAACGGCCATAGTGATGATTAACTCGATCACTAAGTCCGGCGTAACCCGCTAGATCCACGGCGGGCATAGCGCCTGTATTCACACTGCGGCCGTCAGGCAATATAAGACGCCGCCACACCAATAATATCCGGGATTGTCCATGGGTTATTACACTGTCGTAACTGCCGAGAACACGGGTTCCTTGGGGGATCAATACAAAGCGCCCTGTTGCCGTATCATAAACGGGTTCTCTGACTTGGCAGGTCACATCGCCCGGTAGATCACTGTTTATCCCAGACAGTAAAGCACAAGGAATAATCGTACCCGCCCGCACAATATAAGGGGATGCATTGTAGGCCGATCCCCACGCAGACTTCATTGATTGCTCGGTCAATGGGTTGTGGCGTAAGAAATCTGTTTTTGCTTCTTGGTTGTTTTCGACCAGTGTGCTGGAAGTACGCGCCTCGGTATTGCGTTGGTCCGCCGTAATACTCGTGGTGGTATTTCCACCCAAACGTGCCAGTGCATCTACAGCGGCGGGACCGCTCGATAACGGTATGGCGTCCGGTTCCCCCTCTAGTCTAGTGCCACCATCATTTGCCTTAAAAAACACCGGGGCTTTAAACGCGTCCGCGTCTTGCTTTAGCCGTTTGAGCTGTGCATTTTTGTCCACGTCACTCAATTGGTTCGGAGACGGCATGTACGTTCGTGCTGTAGGGCGACAGGTGCGTTGCGGCAGTTCTCCGGCCAGGCACAGCTCATTCAACAAAGCCTCTTCCATACCTCGCTGCGCGGGGCCCAGTTCGCCATCCAGGCGAGGCCCCATCATCGATGGTCGGGACAGCGCGTTTGATTTAGGCGGCGTGATTGCCTTTGGGCGTACATCACTGTAGCCCTTAGGCAAGCGATTGAAAGAGTCCATGGGGACTGCCGACAATGGTAATGGGCTCTCTTCCATCTCCGCATTGTCCATTGCGGTATTTAAGGGCGTGCGGCCAAATCCCCAATACAGGGCCAAAAATACCACCCCGCCCAGCCCCAGCACACTGCCTTTCACCAGAACGCGGTTCAAACGTGTAACGCGTGGGGGAATGGCCCGAACGGTGAGTGGTTCGGGTGGAGGTTTTGCCTTTGCCTCATTGTTTGTCGTCTCAAATTCCTGATTCATACAAAACTCCTAAGGTCGGTTCATTGGGTTTGAGCGCGCTGATTTACGCTGTAGGCGCACCACCGTCTGTTTTTTCCCCCCTAAGCGCAGCTCAGCCGTCTCAAAAAGACGGTCAACGATGTAGTAATCCCC
>Ga0105356_10005661_pt1 | contig 11817 bp, 6 predicted proteins | sample GOMGulsemesocosm_3_FD_83502 | JGI IMG/M metagenome (GOLD analysis project Ga0105356, IMG submission 83502) | Methane-oxidizing microbial communities from mesocosms in the Gulf of Mexico - GOM9D Gulf of Mexico | ecosystem: Environmental > Aquatic > Marine > Cold seeps | place: Gulf of Mexico...
CTCAAATTTATCAAGCCACTAGAGCTATTACTAGTGACACCACGGATTTACATGTGGATTTTAAGCATAGCAACAATAAAATCCAAAATGAATTGATGAATCTATCAGACTCAATTTTGGAAACATCAAACATCGCTGAATCCTTAAATCGAGCTATCGACACTGGATGGTCTAAAATAGAATTTAATGTTGACGGTACCATACAATCAATTAATCAAAACTTCTTGAAGACCCTTGGTTATTCAGAAAAAGAAGTCATTGGACAACATCACAGCATACTCTGTGAACTAGATTTTGTGCACAGTAATGCATATAAAATGTTCTGGGAAAAATTACGAAAAGGACAGGTGCACCAAGGGGAATTTAGTCGATTGAAAAAAAATGGAGATAGAATTTGGATTCAGGCTTCCTATACCCCAGTAATCGATAACGATAGAAAGGTCGTAAAGATTGTTAAAATTGCTACCGACATCACACAGAACGTGGAAATTAGGATGCAAGCAGATTCAATTCAATCGGCTGTTGATACTGGATGGTCTAGAATAGAATTTAAGATAGACGGCACCATACTATCAGTTAATCAAAACTTCTTGAAGATCCTTGGTTATTCAGAAAAAGAAATCATTGGACAGCATCACAGGGTACTCTGTCAACCAGATTTTGTATCCAGTACCGATTACAAGGTCTTCTGGGAGAATTTACGTTTGGGACTCATCAACCAAGGGGAGTTTAAACGAGTGACAAAAAATGGAGACGAACTTTGGATTCAGGCCTCCTATTCACCAGTTAAAAATTCCGATGGTAAGATCGTAAAGATTGTTAAAATTGCTACCGACATCACACAGAACGTGAAAATTAGGTTGCAAGCTGATTCAATTCAATCGGCTGTTGATACTGGATGGTCTAGAATAGAATTTAATTTAGACGGTACGATAGAATCAATTAATCAAAACTTCTTGACGGCCCTTGGTTATTCAGAAAAAGAAGTCATTGGACAACATCACAGTATACTCTGTCAACCAGATTTTGTAAACAGTACCGACTACAAGGTCTTCTGGAAAAATTTACGTTTGGGACTCATCAATGAAGGGGAGTTTAAACGAGTGAAAAAAAATGGAGACGAACTTTGGATTCAGGCTTCCTATTCCCCTGTTAAAAATACCGATGGTAAGGTCGTAAAGATCGTTAAAATTGCTACCGACATTACACTGAAAAAAGAGCTAGAGCATAAGGATGAGCTCCGACACGAAACAACTAAATTAGAAGGGGAATTAAGAGAAAAATTACATAACTATTCATCCATTCTTAATAATGAAAATTCGTTCAAGGAAAGATTAGACCATTCCCTCTCTTCATTTTGTACGGACATAAAAATTGGTCAAGCGGTACTATATTTAGTGACCGATAAAATAGAAGGAACTGAAAAAGTAAAACAGCTAGCGTTTAAAAGTAGTTTCGCGTTTATTCCAACAGAAGAAAATAATACCATTGAATTTGGTGATGGATTGATTGGTCAAAGCGCATTGGATGGAAAAAGGTATTTCATGGATGATGTTCCTGACAAGAATTATAACATCAAATCTGGCCTAACCACTACTTCTAAGATCAATATTTCTATTTTCCCTATCTCCACGGATGAGAATCAAACACTTGGCGTATTGGAATTAGGCTCGTTTAAGACTTTAACTGATCAAGAAATAAATTTAGTAGATGAATTTATTAAAATATTAAGTATCTCAATAAAAATTGGGCAGGCCAAAGAGCTCGAATCGTTACTATTCAATCAACTAAAAATTCAGAACAATAAACTGGGAATACAACAAGAAACCTTAAAAAAGGTTAATCAAGAATTGGAAGACAAAGCGAATATTCTTAAAGCTTCTGAAGATACTTTAAAAGCAAAAAGTGAGGATCTAAGTAACTCAAATAAAGAATTAGAGCGCAAAACAATCAATCTTGAAAATCAAAAAAGAGACATTGAATCACAAAATAAAAAAATAGAACAATCAAAAATAAAGCTACAAGAAAAAGCGGTTGAGTTGGAATTGGCGAGTAAATATAAATCAGAATTTTTAGCCAACATGTCTCATGAATTAAGAACACCATTAAACAGTTTATTAATACTATCGAATGATTTGGCAGAAAACGAAACTGGCAACCTTACTGATGAGCAAGTAAATGATGCCAAAATTATTTATAATGGAGGAAATGATTTGCTAACATTGATTAATGACATTCTCGATCTTTCTAAAGTTGAAGCAGGTAAATTAACTCTTCGAATTGAAAATATAACCATAAATTATTTGGTTAAATCCATTACCAATCAATTTACACCAGTAGCAAAATCAAAAAAAATAAAATTTGAAGTAGCAGTAGACAAAAGATTACCGTTATCCTTTAAATCGGATATACAAAGGGTAGAACAAGTATTAAAAAATCTATTATCTAACGCATTTAAATTTACTAGTCAAGGAGGAATAACACTAAAAATTCATCCACCAGAACTTGGGTTCAATTTCCTAAATAAACAATTGAATAATGTTGAAGTTATGGCTCTTTCGGTAATTGACACTGGAATAGGAATAGCCAAAGCCAAGCAACGTGCTATTTTTGAAGCTTTCCAACAGGCAGATGGAGGAACAAGTAGAGAGTATGGTGGTACGGGCTTAGGTTTAACCATTTCTAAAGAACTTACAAGACTTTTGGGAGGCGAATTGAAACTAACTAGTGTAGAAGGTGAAGGAAGTACATTCACCCTTTACATTCCTTTAAAATATGTTAATGTTGAAGAAACTGAAACGATCGAGAAAGAAAAAGTAACGTTTCTAAATTCAGCCGACAACTTGTTAAATTTAAATGGCTCTAAAAATGGAAATGCTTTATTCGATTCTAAAATTGAGGTTCTTGAAGCAGTTGAAATTGCTCAGAAAGAAACGGTAAACATTCAAAAATCATCCAATATCTCATTTCCATTAAACGGTGCCAAAAATGGAGGTTCTTTAATTGAGGCTAAAGTCACTATTGTTGAGGACTTTGTTAACGATGATAGAAATAATATTGATGCAAAAGATAAAGTCATCCTTATCATTGAAGATGATAAAGGATTTGCTCAAACTGTTGCAAAGTTCACCCAAAAAAAAGGTTACAAATGTATAGTTACCCAATATGGTGTAGAAGGTATTGACCTGGCAATAAAGCACAAACCTGATGGAATAATCCTTGACATGATGCTGCCTGACATTGAAGGGATGCAAGTATTGGACAACCTAAAATTTGATTTAAGAACACGACATATTCCCGTAAATATTATATCTGCTAATGATCAAAGCTTAAATACACTTAACAAAGGAGCTATTGGTTATTTAAAGAAACCCGCTACAAAAGAAGGTTTAGACCATGTCTTCAACGAATTTGATCAATTTAAAAAAGAAGGAATTAAAAACCTCCTTGTGGTTGAAGACGATAAGGCAAGTCAGGTTGCAATAAGTAAACTTCTTCGCAATAAAACAATGAAGATTATTTCAGCTGAAACAGGAACAATTGCGCTGAGCCAAATTAAGAAAACTAAATTCGACTGTATCGTTCTCGACCTAAATCTACCCGATATGACAGGGGGTGAATTACTCGAAAAAATAAAATCTGACAATTTAACAAAGCATATTCCTGTAGTTATTTATACCGCAAAAGACCTTTCTGAAGCAGAAACCAATGAACTTCAAAAAAATGCACAAAGCGTTGTTGTGAAAGGAGTAAATTCTCCAGAAAAATTATTTGAGAAAGTAAGCTTGTTTCTTCATTCAGTGGAATCGAGTTTATCCAACTCCCAAAGGAAAACCATCCAACTCTTACATGATCCTGAATTGGTATTGAAGGGAAAAAAGATTCTTTTGGCTGATGATGATGTGAGAAATACCTATGCTCTTTCTAAAATTTTGAATAAATCAGGCTTGGAAGTTGTACTTGCTGATAACGGAAAAGTTGCGATTGAACAACTGAAAGAAAATCCAGATATAGAACTTGTAATAATGGACATTATGATGCCTATAATGGATGGATATGAAGCGACTAAGGAAATTCGAAAAATTTCGAAATACAAGGATATCCCAATAATTGCGCTCACAGCTAACGCCATGCCCGAAGACAGAATTAAATGTATTGATGCAGGCTGTAGTGATTATTTAACTAAACCGGTGGATTTAGAAACCTTATTATCCATGTTACGGGTGTGGGTATTTAAAAAACAATAAAAGAATGGAGCCATCCAATAATAAAACGGTTTCAGAATTATTAGACAAATAACAATATGACCAATTTAATAAACACAGATAATTTACCCAACCTTTTATTGGTAGATGACCATCCTGCTAATTTAACGGCTTTAAAAAAACTACTCAAATCATTTGAAGTAAATTTAATTACAGCCTCTTCTGGTCAAGAGGCTCTTTCTGTTTTGTTACGTCATGAATTTGCTTTAATTATAATGGATGTTCAAATGCCTGATATGGATGGATTTGAAACAGTAGAGTTAATTAAACAGCATAAAAAAACAGCTCAAATCCCTGTAATATTTGCAACTGCACATTCCGAAGAGCCAGAGAAAGTATATCGTGCTTATAACATTGGAGCGGTTGACATATTACATAAACCCATAAATGCAGATATATTAAAAGGTAAGGTCAAAGTATTTTTAGAGCTTTACCTCCAAAACAAACAGCTCAAAGAGTTACAATTAGAAACGCTTAAAAAGAATAAAGAATTAGAGCAATTTGGATTTATAGCCTCACATGATCTCAAAGCACCTGTTTCAAATATCATGAGCTTAATCAATTTAATTGAGGATGTAAATGGCATAAAAGAAGAATCTCAAATACTATTTGAGAAATTAAAAGGTTCAGCCGAACAAATGCACAATACCATTGTTACTTTAAATAAGGTTATTAGCTTAAAAAAAACGCTACAATTCCCAAGAGAAAATTTAAAAGTTGCTACAATTCTCGATGATATTTTAATCAATATTGACGACATGATGATCGAGAGTAAAGCCGATATTGAAACTGATTTCAGTGTAATAGAGCATGTTGATTATCCAGAAGTTCACTTTAGACACATCATTCAAAATTTACTCACCAATGCTATTAAATATCGAAAACTGGAAGAGCCTCTTGTTGTAAAGGTAAAAACCGAGGATACGGATAATGGACCTTGCCTTATTGTTGAAGACAATGGAAAAGGAATCGACATGGAGAAATATGGACACAAATTATTCGGACTGTTCCAACGATTCCATCTAGACATAAAGGGAAAAGGAATTGGTTTACATATGATTAAAACAATTGTAGAAAACTATAATGGTCAAATAGAAGTAGAAAGCCAATCGGGAGTTGGAACATTATTCAAAATTTATTTAAACAATAAAGTATGAGTGAATTAAAACATGTTGTAGTAATTGATGATGACGAAACATCAAATTTTATTACTGAATTTGTGTTGAAAAAATTTCAACCTAGTATAGAAATAAAATCTTTTTTAAATGGAGAATTGGCTTTCGATTATTTTAAAAATGAAAAGTATACTAGCCCTGACTTAGTTTTACTAGACATTAATATGCCTAAAATGAATGGCCTAGAATTTTTAGAAAACATTAAAGCTGCTGGTATAAGTGATCTTAATATTGCGATGTACAGTTCTTCTTCTCGGCCAGAAGAACAAAAGCAAGTAATGCAATATAAAAGTGTTATTGGTTATGTTGACAAGCCCATCAATCAGGCATCTTTAGCGACCCTTTTAAACGAACTAAACCAACTGTTTTAAATTGACTCCAACAAATCTACCCCCTATCTAAATTAAAATAGGAGTTAACAACCCAATAGCTTCTCCAACATTATTTACATTTTCAAAAACTAAAGTCAACTTATCGTTTCGTTCTTTCATTTTACAAGCATGCGGATTGGCTTGTATATATTTTAAAACTGCCGTAAATTTTGGTGATTGATAAAACAAAGACTCTTGATTAGTGATAAAGTAACCAACGAGTTTTTTCTGTTTTAACACCATTTTCTCTAGCCCAATATTTTTAGCTACCCATCTTAATTGAATTGCACTAAACAGTTCTTGAGTAGGTTTTGGTATTTCTCCAAAACGATCGATCAACTGTTCTTTTAATTCATCTAACTTTTCTTGAGACTGTAAATTATCTAAATCTCTATATACACTTAATCGCTCACCAATATTAGAGATGTATTTATCTGGGATCATAATTTCCAGATCTGTTTCTAACTGACAATCTTTTACAAAGTCTTTATCTTTAAGCTCTTCAGCGTACAACTCTTTAAACTCCGTTTCTTTCAACTCATCAATAGCCTCTTGTAATATTTTCTGATACATATCAAAACCTATTTCAGAGATAAACCCACTTTGCTCTCCACCCAATAAATTTCCTGCTCCACGAATATCTAAATCTCGCATTGCAATTTGGAAACCACTACCTAAATCCGAAAACTGTTCAATTGCTGTCAATCTTTTTCTAGCTTCTGGTGTTAAGCTATCCATTGGTGGAGCTAACAAATAACAAAATGCTTTTTTGTTTGAACGTCCTACTCTCCCTCTCATCTGATGTAAATCACTCAAACCAAAATGATTGGCATTATTAATTATAATGGTATTGGCATTCGGAATATCTAATCCTGACTCAATAATTGTTGTGGCAATCATCACATCATAATCACCATCAACAAAAGCCATCATTTTTTGCTCAAGCTCATCCCCCTTCATTTGTCCGTGAGCAATTAAAACCCGCACATCAGGACAAAGGCGCTGAACCATTCCAGCAACTTCTTTAATATTCTCTATCCTATTATTAACAATAAAAGTTTGTCCTCCTCTACTTGTTTCATAATTCACGGCATCACGAATAACTTCCTCATTAAACGAAACCAGTTTAGTATCTACGGGCTGTCTATTTGGTGGCGGAGTCATAATATTACTCATATCACGTGCAGCCATCAACGAAAACTGAAGTGTCCTTGGTATTGGTGTTGCCGTTAAAGTAAGTGTATCAATATTTACTTTAAAGGTTTTTAATTTATCTTTTACTGAGACTCCAAACTTTTGCTCTTCATCAATAATTAATAAACCTACATCTTTAAAATTAACATCTTTCCCTACAATTCTGTGTGTTCCAATTAGGATATCAACCTTTCCCTCAGATAGTCGTTTTAATGTTTCCTTTTGTTGCTTAGGGGTTTTAAAACGATTGATATAATCTACTGTAACCGGGAAGTCTTTTAATCGATCTCTAAACGTTTTATAATGCTGTAAGGCCAAAATAGTTGTTGGCACCAAAATAGCGACTTGTTTATTATCAGCAACAGCTTTAAAAGCTGCTCTAATAGCAATTTCTGTTTTTCCAAAACCAACATCTCCACAAACCAATCTATCCATCGGATATTCAGCTTCCATATCCTTTTTAACGGCAATTGTTGTAGTCAATTGATCTGGTGTATCCTCATAAATAAAAGATGCCTCTAATTCTGTTTGCAAGTAGGTATCTGGAGTAAATTGAAATCCTTTTTTTGATTTACGTTCTGCGTAAAGCTTAATCAAATCAAAAGCAACTTCTTTTATTTTAGATTTTGTTTTTGTCTTCAGTTTTTTCCAAGTATCAGACCCTAACTTATTAATTTTAGGTGGAGTTCCATCCTTGCCAACAAACTTTGAAATTTTATGAAGCGAGTGAATACTCACATACAATAAATCGTTATTTGAATATACAATCCTAATCGTTTCTTGCTGCTTTCCTTGAGCATCGATTTTCTCTAATCCAGAAAATTTCCCTACTCCATGATCTATATGCGTAATAAAATCTCCAGGCTTTAAACCATGAATTTCTTTTAAGGTTATTGCCTCGTTCTTTTTCTTATAACTGCTCTTTAAATTAAAGCGCTGGTATCTATTAAATATTTGATGATCGGTATAGCACGCTATTTTTTCATCAACATCAATAAACCCTTCATGTATTGGTAATAGAATTGGGCTAACCTCTAATTCCTTACCTATATCTTCAAATATATTGGTTAATCGCTCTATCTGCTTACTACTATCTGCTAAAAGAACATTAGAGAATCCTCCTTCCTTTTTTGCAATCAAATCATCATGCAACAAATCGAAATTCTTATTAAAACTTGGTTGTGGTTTTTGGTTAAACTGAATGATCAAATCTGCATCAAAAAAATACTGTGAACCAAATTCAATTGTATTTCGTTGTAATAATTCTTCTTCTAAATTTTCTTTAGAGACAAATAAGTCTGCTGGTTCTAAATGTTGTAACGGTGAGTTCTCAATTTCTTTATAAGCAATTTCTGCTCGCTCAAACTCTTTATTAATCTGAGCCGAAGTGAGCTCTAAATTCTTGATCCAAACTAAACTGTTTTTAGTTAAGAATGTGATAAAAGTTTCTCTACTTTCTTTAAGTAATGATGTTTGAACATTAGGCACAATGGCTAATCTTTTATACTCTTTTATACTCAACTGAGTAACAGGATCAAACGTACGGATAGATTCAATCTCATCGCCAAAAAACTCTAATCGGTAAGGATTCTCATTTGAAAAAGAAAATACATCCACGATTCCTCCTCTAATAGAAAATTGACCTGGAGAGATTACAAAATCTTCTCGTTCAAATCCATATTCGTATAAAACTTCATTTAAGAATTCAATAGAAATTTCATCTCCTACATTTATTCTAGTTGTGTTTTTTTCTAACTCTTTTTTAGTCACTACTTTTTCTGATAAAGCACCAGGATAAGTTACCACACATTTACTACTCTTTTTTTTTGAAAGTGCATTTAATACCTCTGCTCTAGATAAAACATTAGAATTGTCCGTTTCCTCGATGTGATAAGGCCTCCTATATGAACTTGGAAAAAACAGTACTTTATCCTCGCCTATTACACGCTGTAAATCATTAAAAAAGTAGGCTGCTTCCTCTTTATCATCTAAAATAAAAACTTGATTTACTGGAAATTTTGAAAAAATTCCGTTAGCGATAAATGATGGAGCCGACCCCACCAATCCCTTTAAGTGAACATGTGACAGTTCATGACTCTCAAATTGTTGGTAAATTTCTGTTGTTTTTTCTGCATTAGAAAAAACAGTTTTCAATTCCACTGCTTTCATATGAATGTAAAAGTAAGCTATAAATCTATAAAATACAGAGAAAAAACCTAGTAAAAAATGAGGCTTTTATCATCACTGAATCTACTAACTATCAGGTGAAATAGGAATACTTTTACTTCATACTAAAACATAACTACATGAAAACTATATATTTAATTTTAACGTTCTCTCTTTTCAGTTGTATTTGTTTGGCTTCAGAAAAGATCGAAAGTGAAGCCAGTCATAAACTAAGTTACATTCAGTTTACAGAACAATATGGTATTGATGATACATCAAAGGCCATAATTGATCTTTATTTTGAAAAAAAAGAATATTCTGGAAAAGGACAACTCTCTTTTTTGCCTCTATCAGCAGTTATTGCAGTAGTGATACCTCCTCTTGGACTGGGGTTAATGGCTATATCTTCCCCTTTATTTATTTCAGGAATCATTACAAGCAACAGATACAGTCGTAAGAAATTACTACACACATTAATTGAATATCAACAAAACAACTTTCTTTCGAATAAGAAACGAAAAAGAATTTCTCGTTATATGTACAAACAAAAGATCTTGTTATGGGAAGACACGCAAGATGCTGAAGGAATCGCAATAAATTAGATAATTTTTTATCTTCGCTGTTTAATTTTCAGATGACTAAAACAGCAATATTTACTCTTTTCTTCCTACTAATGTTCTTCTCTTCTTTTGCACAAGAGCAAGAAAAAATGAAATACCGAAAAATAGGATATAACGATTTTAGAAAGATTTCTATTAACGATACTTCTCAAGTAATTATTGATCTTTTTTATGATAAAAAAGACAATGCTGGTATAAGTCAAATAACTTTTTTACCTGTCACATTAATTATCTACCCCATTTCACCACCAATAAGTGCTGCTTTAACCTTGATAAGCTTCCCTCTTTTTGTTAACGGTAGCTATATACTAGTGAAATATCGAAAAAAGAAACTGCACATAGTTTTAACTGAATATGCTGATAATGGGACTTTACCCAAATGGATCCGTAAAAAAGCAATTAAACAATTAAAATATATTGAACTCCTTAAAATTGACTATCAAGATTAAATGAAAAATTTAATACTAACATAATCACTTTTAAGCATTACCTTAGACTCCTAAGAAAAAAACTCCTCAAAAAAATTTCAAGTATAAAATTGAGCATTTCAAGGCTCCATCTATTAACGATACTTCAAATGCGATAATTGATTAGGTTTATAGTAAAAGAGAAAGTCGGTATTCAACCATATGCCTTTACTCCCTTTCTCTATTGTTTTAGCTACCTTCCATCGCCAAAATGTGTTATGGACTTAGGCAGTCTTATCATTAAGCCGTCCTTTATTTATTAGTGGGTATAGACCTTAATTACATACCGAAAAAAGAAACTCCACAAAGTTCTAATCGATTACAAAACTAATAAAACACTTCCTGAATGGATAAAAAACAACGAAACTCTTAAAACAATATAGTTTACATCAGTTAGACTACTAAGGTTTTTCGTACTCAGCACCTCTGAGAACGCCTTCGTTATCAAAATATAATAGCACTTCAAAACGCTGCCCTTTTTCTGATGAGGAGTAACCACTTTTAAAACTGTCTATCACAAGCTCTTCCTTAAAATGAACAACATCTATACGCAATAAATTTTGTTGAATTTTAGAGAAGTATACGCCCATTTTAGAAGATTTCATTGTTGAATTATTAAAAAGCATAATATTCTCTTCAACTATACTTTCACTAAACAGTTTTGGCAATTCATTATTATTCTTAAGAAGAGAATCAATTTTGGCAACAGCAATTCTTCCGTTTTCACTATCTTCAATAAAAGAATTGATATCTAAATTCATTTCTAAAGGAGCAATTACAAATTGAAACTGGCCTCTAAAAAAATACTTTTTTAACTTTCTTACGTCTTTTAATTTGTTCTTAGAAAAGTGTGCCTTTAATGCCTTTTTAAATACAAGGTTTTCTTTTAAAAACGAAATGACCTGTTTGTATTCTTCACCAACTACACCATCATTCTTTGTTTGAGTTATCGAATCTTTTGGTTCCGTATTTATAAGATAATCTGGCAAAAACTTTTCACCAAAACCCTCTCCTTTAGCCAAAACACCTTTCTTATAAGTCGATTTTACTTTCTTACTATTTGCATCTATTTTGTGCCACCTCCAAAATTTCAAGCCATTCCTATACCTACCATAAACCTTTAACGACTTATAAGCCCAATAACCATGCTTTATTCCTTCTACATAATTCCCTTTTGTAAGTATGATTCCATTTTCATCATAATAAGTCCATTCACCATTAATACGATTATTTGCATAAACAGTTCTAATTTTCAATTTACCGTTTGGATGATACACTTTGTAAATGCCACTCAATCCTTTTTTAGAAAATGACTTTTCTATTGCAACTTGCGAAGTATCATTCGCAAAAACTGCTATTTTTCTGGTGTAATGAGTTGTAGAAACTTGTGGTCTATAAATTACCTGAATGATTTCAGAAATAGTATCTATTTGAATTTTCTCTTCTACTACTTGAGCAAAAGAGATTATCGGTACAATAAAAAAAAATATTAGAACATAGTGTTTAACCATGTTCTTCTATCATCTCTAATACCTTGCCAACCATGTTTGCAGATCCCA
>Ga0105356_10005665_pt1 | contig 11814 bp, 10 predicted proteins | sample GOMGulsemesocosm_3_FD_83502 | JGI IMG/M metagenome (GOLD analysis project Ga0105356, IMG submission 83502) | Methane-oxidizing microbial communities from mesocosms in the Gulf of Mexico - GOM9D Gulf of Mexico | ecosystem: Environmental > Aquatic > Marine > Cold seeps | place: Gulf of Mexico...
GTAAAATGAAATCATTACTTGACTCTATGGGTGAAGCTGCAGGTGCTGAAACAGATTAATAATAATTTTTAAAAATGATTGAATCTTATATCCAACCATTCATTTATGAATGGTTGGGATCTTTTACAAACCCTCAAAAAAGAATCTATTGGATGTACATTCTTAGTGCACTCTTAATAGGCTTTTTTTATCTATTTTATAATAATCGTTCGTTACAAAAATCTTTTACAAAAATCTTTTCAAAAGAGAGTTGGTTCTCTAAATCAGCACAAGCAGATTATCTTATTCTTTTTTTTAATAGTATAGTTATGATGTTATTTTCTTCAAAATTACTTACAAAAAGTGCAGTAGCTTTTGTTTTATACTATGCTTTATCAGACTTAATACCTGAGCAAACTATGTTATCTGGTCTTCTTAAAAATTGGCAAGTTGCTTTAGTGTTTACTACAGTGTTATTTATAATGAATGATTTTTCAAAATATTGGGTTCATCGTTGGCTTCATACTATAAGTTTTTTATGGCCTTTTCATAGAGTTCATCACTCTGCAACATCTCTTAATTTTATTACAGTATTTCGTGCTCACCCTGTTGAAGCTGTGTTTTTTTCATTAAGAAGCGCAATAGTTCAAGGTTTTGTAGTAGGAATCTTTTTTTTCTTATTTGGTGATCAGGTGAGTTTATTGATGTTACTTGGAGCCAATGCGTTTACTTTTTTATTTAATGTTTTAGGTTCAAATCTTAGGCATAGCCCAGTTGCATTAGCTTATCCTAAACAGCTTGAAAAGTATCTACTTTCACCCGCTCAACACCATATACACCATTCAAGTGAACTAAAACACAAAGATAAAAACTTTGGAGTTGTACTTTCATGTTGGGATAGATGGTTTGGAAGTTTTTATTACTCTCAAAAAGAAGAGTTAAGTTATGGATTACATAATATACATGATGACAAAGAACATAAGATGTTAGAAATTTATCTTACTCCTTTTAAACATTCTTATAGATTAGTGATGAAAAAGTTTACTAAAAATTAATAAAGAACTTTATTTTAATTTTGTTCCCAAGCAATCAAACCTTGTGAATTGATGTCAAACTTTATACTCATCGCTTTTTGAATTTCAATAAATGGTTCAGCCATAGCTGTTAAAAATAGTATTTCATTTTCTTTTGATATATATTCTACTATAACTTCTAGGTTTGAACCTACAAAAGAAAAGTGATTTATAGTACCTGTAAACGAACCTTCATGGTTTATAATAATTAGCTCTGGACGAATACATAAAATGCCTCTATTTGCTTTACACGAATTTTTATCTATAGACATACCAAATACAGCATCTTTTCCATTTTCATCAAAACTAGTATTTATTAGATTTGTTTTACCCATAAATGAAGCTGTAGCAGAATCGATTGGATTCCAGTATAGTTGATGAGGAGTTCCTATTTGAGCCATTTTCCCTGCTTCTAAAAAAGCTATTTTATCTGATAAGCTAAGTGCTTCAGCTTGATCATGTGTAACAAATAGGGCAGTGATACCTGTTTTTTTTATAATTTTATAGATATCTAAACGCATCTTTTCTCGTAGGCTTGTATCTAAATTTGAAAAAGGTTCATCCATAAGTAATAAAGATGGTTCAGTAGCTAATGCTCTTGCTAAAGATACCCTTTGTTGCTGTCCACCTGAAAGTTCATGTGGATATCTATCTTCAAAGCCTATCAGGTCTACAATCTCTAAAAGTTCATTTGCTTTTTTTATTTTAAACTCTTTATTTTTCCCATATAAACCAAATACAATATTCTCAAATACAGTTAAATGAGGGAATAGGGCATAGTCTTGAAATACAAGACCAATTTTTCTTTCATTAGGAGACAGATTTGTATCTTCATTAAAGACAGTTACTCCATCAATTTTGATTATTCCTGATGTTGGAGTTTCAAGTCCTGCAATAAGTCTTAATATAGTACTCTTCCCACATCCACTAGGACCTAGTAGTGTAAAAATATGTCCTTTTTCTACTGTAAAAGAGAGTTGTGAAATTACTTCAATATTATTACCATAATCCATTGTTACATTTTCAAATTCTAAAAGTTGCATTGTTCCTCTTTTGTATTATTTTGAGATGTTTTTTGTCATTGTTTTCATAAGTATTATAATAGGTCCAAGGCCTATTAATACTAAAGCCATTGCGGGAATAGCTGATTCTTGTAATTGTACTTGACCTACTAATTCTAGTGCATATATTGCTAATGTATCAAAATTAAAAGGTCGTAAAATTAGAGTTGCTGGTAATTCTTTTAAAACTTCTACAAATACTATTAAAGCACCAGCCATAATACTAGGTCTTAAAAGTTTGAAATGAACACGTTTTAATAAACTCATCTTAGTACTACCCAGTGTAATAGCTGCTTCATCTATACTTTTTGGTAGTTTTGAATAACCACTTTCTATTGAATTAGTTGAAATTGCCATAAATCTTACTACATATCCATAAACTAAGGCAATAATAGTACCACCAATTATAAGTCCAGTATTTATTCCCATACTTCCAAACATTTGTATAAGTTGTTTATCTAACCAACCTAATACAATAAGTACTCCAACAGCAATAACTGCTCCTGGTATAGAGTATCCAAGCATAGAAATTCTTTGAATTGTTTTATTTGCTTGAGTAGGGTTTGTTCTTGTATTAAATGTTAGAAATAAACTAAATATAATTGCAATAATACTACTAATACCTGCTAATAAAAATGAGTTCATCATAAGAGTTAAAAACTGATCATCAACTACATCTGCAAAATAACGAATACTCCAAATTGACATTTGGATAAAAGGTAAAAGAAAACCAAAAAAGATAGGAATAAAACAAAAAATAAAAGCTGAGAATGCTTTAAACCCTTTTAGTTCAATTCGACTTAAAGGACGAGAAGATTTACTTGATGTATCAAATTTCTTTTTACCTCTTAATCCTCGTTCAATAATAATTATCGTTAAAACAAAAAGCATTAATAAAGCAGCTAGCTTTGCACTTCCTGCTTGATCTCCTAATCCATTCCATGTTCTAAATATACCAATAGTAAAAGTATCTACACCATAGTGATTTACAGCACCATAATCACTTATAGCTTCCATTATTGCTAATGTAGAACCAGCAATTATTGCAGGTCTAGCAAGAGGTACACCTACTTTAAAAAATAATCTAAAAGAGCCTGCTCCTAATGTTCGAGCAGATTCTAAGGCATTTGAAGATTGGTTTAGGAGAGATGCTTTACTAATGAGATAGACGTATGGATATAGAACTAAAGACATTATTATAATAACACCTTCAAGTGTAAGGATATCAGGTACCCAAACATCAGATAAGGATAGATTTAATATACCTAAAATTGACTGGGTAACACTTCCTGTGTATCCAAACATACCATCATATGTGAAAGCTATAATATAAGTGGGAAAAGCAAGGGGTAATACAAGACCAATTTCAAGAGTTCCAACTAATGGAAATCTGTAAAGCGTAGTTAACCATGCTGTTGAAAAACCTACAATTGCAGTTAAAGAACCAACACCAATTACTAACCATAGGGTATTAAAAATATATCTTAATAAAACTGTATCAACTATATGTGTCCAGTTTTCATTTTCCTCCACAAAGATATGGAGAAAAATAATGATAGCTGGTAAAGATACAGCTATCCCTATGATGGTACCAATAGAAAAAATACTTTTAAAATTAAGAGGTTTTATCTCCAACCTGCCTTATCAAATGTTTTAACTGCTTCAGAGTTTAATTTACCTAAAGTATCTATTGGTAAAGAATCTTCTTTGAATTTCCCCCATGATTTCACTAAATCAGATGGTTCTACACCTTCTAAAACTGGATATTCATAGTTAGCTTGTGCATAAATAGTTTGTGCTTCTTTTGAAGATAAGAATTCAATATATTTTATTGCATTTGCTTTGTTTTTAGAATATTTTGTTACACCAGCACCAGAAATATTTACGTGAGTTCCTCTATCATTTTGATTTGGAAAAAATACACCAACTTTTTTTATAATTTTTTGTTCAGCTGGATCTTTAGAATTTGACATTCTTCCTATGTAATATGTATTCATAACAGCAATATCACCAATACCTGCAACTATTGCTTTAGCTTGATCACTATCATTACCTTTTGGTGTTCTAGCTAAATTTTTCACAACACCTTTTGCCCATTTTAAAGACTTTTCTTTTCCATTGTGAGCTATCATAGAAGCTAAAAGAGATTGGTTATAGATATTATTTGATGATCTAACGGCAACTTTACCTTTCCATTTTGGATCTGCTAGGTCTTCATAAGTACTTAACATATCTGGAGTTATTTTATCTTTGTTATATACTATTACACGAGCTCTTTTCGTAAGACTGTACCACATTCCATCTCTATCACGAAGATGAGAAGGTATATTTGAATCTAATGTTTTTGACGAAACAGACTGTAGTAGTCCTTTATTTTTTGCTATTTCTAATCTTCCTGCATCTACAGTGATTAAGATATCAGCAGGTGAATACTCACCTTCAATTTCAAGTCTTTTGATAAGTTGAGATGCTTTTCCTTTTACTACATTTACTTTGATTCCTGTTTCTTTTGTGAACATATTTATAAGTTGTTTATCTGTAGCATAGTGACGGTGTGTATATACATTTACTTCATTTGCAAAAAGTGGTAGAGTAGTAGCTGCTATAATAGAGCCTAAAATGATTTTTTTAAATCCCTTTGAAAACATTAATTATCCTTAATTTTAAATATTAAAACTAGTGGAATAATATCAAAAATAATAATCATTGTCAATATCATAGCTTTAAAATGAATTTTTAATACATTATCATTAAGTTCATAATACTAATTTACATATAAAAAAGATATGATTTGGAGATGAACAATAAGAATATTAAAATTAATAGAATAAATAGTTTTTTTGGAATAGGATATATCCCATGATAGAGGTTTTACTTTTATCGTTTGCATTAAGTATGGATGCATTTGCTGTAGCTATTGGACTTGGTGTCAAAGCTAAAAAGTTTGATATGATGTTAGCTTTAAAAATCGCTTTATTTTTTGGTGTTTTTCAAGGGGTGATGCCTTTATTTGGTTATCTTGCGAGTATTGGACTAGGTAGTTTTATTGAGTCTATTGATCACTGGATTGCATTTGGACTTTTAAGTCTTATTGGTGGAAAGATGCTTTATGATAGTTTTGGTGAAAATACTGAAGATGAAATATCTGTAGTGACTAACAAAGTTTTACTTATGTTGGCTATTGCAACAAGTATAGATGCTATGGCTGCAGGATTTACACTAGATTTAATGTCCCTAAATCCTTTTATCTCGATGTTTCTTATCGGAACAATTACTCTAATTTTTAGTTTTCTTGGTGTTTATCTAGGTACTAGAGGTGGTGAATTTTTAGAAAGCAAAGCTGAAAAACTTGGTGGGATAGTTTTGATTTTAATAGGGTTAAAAATCTTAATTAATCATACTCTCTTATAAAAATTAAAAGTTAGATTTTAAAAATCTAACTTTTTTAAGACATCATCAATGGCATCAAATTCATTGGCGATGTTAAGTAATGGTTTTTTATTAAACACTTCAAACATAGGCATAAATATTTTTATATCTTGACTCGCTCGTGTAATTGATACGTAAGTTAATCGATACTTCTCTTCATCACTCATATATCTATTATCAGATAAAGAAAAAAGGTCTACGTATGCTACATCATGAGTACTACCTTGAAGTTTGTGTATCGTTGAAGAGTGAACATACTGAACATCTGCAAACATATCACGTACAGCATAAAAGGTTTGCCATAACTCTTTTTTTCTAGGGTGCTGAGCACTTTTAGCTGAACTTACTATTGATTTTAGTTTATCGTTAAATACTTTTATACTTGTAGGTTCAAGGACTCGAAATATTTGTTGCTCCATTGCTCCAACATCTCGACACTCCCAATAGTTTATATTTAAAGTTTCATGATATTTTAAAATAGCACTTGCAAGTTCAACTACTTGACCATTGTGATACAGTGAGATATCATTTACACTATACGCTTCTCGAAATCTGATAGTATCACCTCTTAAAAAAGTAGGGGGATTAAATACCTGATTTTGTTCCCAAAATTTAGTTCGAATGAGTTTATTAAAAGAGTCTACATCACTATTTTTGTATGTAGCTATTATTTTATCTTCGTTGTACCACTCATCATTTTTATGAAAATCAGCTAAAAATTCTCTATGGTTATTAAAAAACGTTAACTCTTCATCATAGTTTTCACTAAAGAATTGTTTTAAAGGGATGAAGTTTTTTGTCTGGATACTTTCTCTTAGTTTTGTAGCTATTTTGATGATATAACTATCTTTTGCTTGCCTTACAACTTCTTGTAAAGTAAACTGATTTTTGAGTTTGTATATTTGATTCTCACTATTATCTACTGGTAATAACTGAAATGGATCACCAATAAAAAATACAAAATTTACTCTCTCTTCTTCTATAGCTTCTTGGATATAGTGAAATAATTCTGAACCTATCATAGAGCTTTCATCTACTATCAAAATAGAAGCACTATCGTGAGTTTTTTTAGTTTTATCTACTTTAAAAGTTTCTACACCTTTATCAAAATCTCGAAAAGGTTTGATTCCTAAAAAAGAATGAATTGTTTTACAAGATGCTTGGATTTTATTTTTTCGTAACATCTCAGATATTACACCTACAGCTTTATGTGTAGGTGCAGTTATGGTAAATGAAAAGTCAGTATCTTTTTTATCTCTAAAGTATTTTGCTATTTGAGAAGTGAGGAAAGTTTTTCCTGTACCTGCAGCTCCTGTAAGAGATAACATATAATCGTTTATATCATCAGTTTTTAAAATACTTTTTACTCTTTGATCTATCAGGTTTGTAATATTTTGGAAAACTTCATTTTGGTGTGCTGTTAATTGGTTTTTATCTTCTTTAACATCTAAGTTTGTAGTATTTTTTATTAGTTCATTCATATAGGTATTATTCATCCACTTTTGTAGTTACTTTTATAAGAAAACAAATAGTGTATGTATCTCTCATTGTTAATTGAATTTTAGCATAAGTTGTGTGATATTTGTCTGTAAAATGCTATAATACAAAAAAAGAATGTAGGAATAATATGAATCAAGAAATTTTATCAAAAGTAAATCAACTTTTTGAAAATGATGGTATACATGATACATATTTAAATGATGTAAAAATATATACTACTTCAAAGTATGACCCATTAACTCCTTTTATTTATGATGTTTGTTTGATCCTTGTTTTACAGGGAAAAAAGATCGGTCATTTAGGTCAAAATACTTTAGTATATGATTCAAAAAATTATTTGGTTGTTCCTACTACATTACCTTTAGAGTGTGAAACACATGCATCCCAAGAAGAACCTTTTATTGGACTTATTGTTTCTATAGATAAAAAAATGATGTATGAAATTATAGATTCTGTTTCTAAAAAAGAAGTGATAAACTCTGAGAAAAATAAAATAGGTGTTTTTTCAGATGAAGTTACAAAAAATATAGAAGATTTAACACTTAGGCTTTTAAATATACTTCAATCACGAGAAGAGTCAAAAATTTTAGGTGAACCAATATTAAAAGAATTATTTTATAGAATTGCAGTAGGGCAAAACTCAAACTTTTTACATAAAATGTTTTTAGATAATAACAATGAAGCAAAAATAGCAAGAGCTTTAAAAATAATACATACAGAGTGTGAAACAAACTTAGATGTTTCAAACTTAGCAAGACAAGAAGATATGAGTGTGTCATCTTTTCATACTCATTTTAAAAATATTACTTCTCATACACCTTTGCAATATATAAAAAAAATTAGACTAAATAAAGGAAAAGACTTAATCTCTAAACACAAATACCAAGTTGTTGATGCTGCTTATGAGATGGGATATGATAGTGCATCTCAGTTTTCACGAGATTTTAAAACGTATTTTGGGTATCCTCCAAAAGATGTAAAACCATCTTTATAAGGGAATAGTGGAGTGATATAATAATTATTATTTAGATAATAATAAAACTTTTATAATAAAACAAGCACCTTCATTTTTATTGAGTACATTGATAAACCCATCCATGTTTCTTTCTATAATATTTTTAGACATATAAAGTCCTATTCCCGTACCTTGAGTTTTATGTCTTGTAGTAAAATATGGTTCAAATATCTTATCTACTATCTCATCATTTATACCACCAGCATTATCTTCAACTTTAACAATGGCATAGTTTTCACCAGTTTTTATCTCTATTTTTATAGATGGTTTTTCTATTTTTCTCTCTATAAAAATATCTTTTGCATTACCAAGAATATTTAAAATAACTTGTGAATATTCATTTTTGTATCCGTGAACAGAACTATCTTCTATAACATTAAACTTTACATCAACACTATGATATTTCATAGATGATTCAACTATGAAAAAGGCATCTCTACATGCTTGTTCTATACTAAATAGTTCTTTTTCTCCTTGAGGAATAAAAAAGTTTTGAAAATCGCTAATGGTTTCAGACATATATGTAGTTAGTTTGTTAGCTTCTTTCATTTTGCTATTCATATATTCTTGTGTAAATTTATCAAATTCATATGTGATTTTCATATTTGTTAAAATTGCTGATATTTCGGCGATTGGTTGTCTCCACTGATGAGCAATATTTCCTATCATCTCACCCATAGATGCTAATTTTGATTGTTGTATTAAAATTTGTTCTTGTTCTAAACGTTGATTTATCTCTTTTTGAATTTTATCTTCTAAGTTTCCAATCATATTATTCATCATGATTTTGAGTTCATTTAATGCAACATTATCTGTATCTTTTGTAAGTCTAGTACCTAAATTTCCACCTTTAATATTCTCTAAAACTTTTGTAGCATCTTTAATTAAAAGCTCATTTTTTTCAACATTATTTTGAATCTTTTCAACATTTAGATTGATTATATTTGCCATTTGAGAAAACTCATCATTTGATTTAACTCGAATTTTTTTCGCTTTATTTTTTTTGTTATTTAAATATTCAAAAAATTCATTTAATCCATCTTGTACTTTATGAATAGATTGCACAATATTGTTAGAAACAATCCATCCTATAATAATAGCAAAAATCAAAATAACACTTAATGATAATAAAATCTCTATTTTTAATTTACTTGACTTTTCTACCGCAATAGAATACGCTATTTTTGCATTATTTAAAAATTTACTTTGCTCAACTAAGAGTTCATTTAAAAGTACATTAAACTGTTGTTTACTAGATGTTGTAACATTTATATATGCACCTTCTTCAAAGTCATTTTTTAAATATTCTTTTGTTTTTTCAATAAATATTTTATATTTTTCCCACATGTTAAATATCTTTTGATTCTCTTTTTTATATGTTATAAAATATTGATCAATATTAAAAATAATATCATTTAACTCATTTTCAATTCCAACCCTTAATTTATTGTTAGGCGCCATTACCAAAGTTTGACTAAGTTCTCTTAATTTATATAATGGTTCTATAATATTTTCTTGTAAAAGTAAAACTTCTTGTGATTTAAAATATACAGTTTTTAACTTATCTTTAGAATTTTCACTTATTTGAATTGAGGTATATCCTAAAATTAAAATAGAAGAAAAAAGAATTAAAAATAGTATCATGAGTTTATTTTTTATATTTAGTTTATTTATTAGTTTCATCTTTTACTCTTTTTGGTTTTATTGGTATTTGTAAATGTTTTGGACAGTTTTTATTCTCTCTTATGGACCAATGATCTTTTGTAATTTGTATTTTCCATAAAGGGATAATTCCCCCTTTTGAGGGTTCATATATTACTTCTTTGTTCACTGCTATTACTTTGTTGTGTGAGGGTACTTTTAAAGTATATGCCATATCTTTTGCTCTATATAATATGTTCGATACTACTTGTTCATATTCTTCTGTATCTATTTTTGTTATAAATAGTTTATTTATATTTTTTTGCATAATTGTATCATTTGGAATAGTTGACCATGGGCTATTTTGTTCATAGATAAAAAATACAGTCCATGGGTTTTTATAATACCAGTCATCATCGCCCCAAGTTAACATATCCCAAGACTTTTTATTAAAAAGCTGATTGTAGATATCTTTTTCACTTGTTGTAATATCAAAAATAAGTTTTATGCCATATTTTTTGAGCTGAAATTCTATACCTTTCCACAAAAACATAAATCTGTCTTGGGTTACAATTCTAAGTGTTAAGTTAGTTAATAACTCTTTTATTTTTTCTTGGGATAATTTATTTAAAGGATACTCTTTTTTATTTGCTATTTTTTGAACTATTTTATAATTTATAGATGTAGCAAAGGGTGAAATTTTCCCCTCTTTTTTATAAACAAAATTTAAAAGATTTTCTTGATTTAATGCTTGATTTAATGCTTGTCTTACTTTTTTATTTTTTAATGCTTTGTTACCGTTTATTAGATTGAAGTATATGATAAAATTATTTGTTGATTTTCGTATTACTAATTTTGCATGTTTAGACAAAATAGTGTCTATTTTTTTATTAAAAGCAATAGGACTGATATCAAGTTTCCCTTCATAGTTTGTTACGTAATCTAAAGCTTTATTCATATTGAGTTGTGTATATACTGTTACTTTTTTTATTTTAGGATATTGTTTATCCCAATAGTAAGGGTTAGCTACTAGTTCCAATTTTTCTGATTGTTTCTCACCCAAAGCATAACCACTTTTTAAAATATAAGGACCAGTTCCAAAAGCCCCTGCAATACTTGTTGCAGATCCTGTTTCTTCTCCTTTTGGATAGTGTTTTTTTAAGTACTCATCAGTATAAAAATATATTCTTGCAAGATCTAAAAAAAACATCTCATATTTTTGTTTTAATTTAATTTTAAATTTGTATGTATCAATTTTACTAACAGTAAAATCTATTTTGTCAATATTAGTATATAAAAAAGGATTTTTCTTGAAGTGATTTAGATTTTGTATAACCGAATCAATATCTAAATCTGAACCATCTTGAAATTTTAAATTTTTTCTTATTTCAAAGATATATGTAAAGTCATCAATTCGTTCATGAGATACAGCCAAATCATAAGACCAGCCTTTTTCATTATCATCAGAACGTATAAGACCAGCGTTTGTATTTTTTGCAATGTAAGAGTAGGGGATACTTGGTAGAAAAACTTTTATATGTGAGTTAGTATGTAATTTGCTAGCGACTCTTAATAAAGAGTCATCATCTTTAAACTGTATTGGTTTTATTTCATTTGAAAATAATAGAACAAATAATAAATTAAAAGCTAGTATATATCTAAACAAGCCGATATCCTATACCAGAAAGATTAAAAACTATATCTGTGGGTAGTTTTTTCCTTAAATTTCTTACAAGTGATCGTAATGCACTATCTGTCATAACATCATCACCCCAAACATATTCTTGTAACTCCTCATAGGTAGTCATTTTATCTTGATTTGATATTAGTCTTTCAAAAAAAGTTATCTCTTTTTTATTTAATATAACTATTTTGTTTTGATAAAGTAACTCTTTTTTATCATAATCATATATATAATCTTTATTAACTTTTAAAACCTCAATATTATTTATATCTATAATATCAACACATTTTTCTAAAGTTTCAAAAAGTTCATCCATATCAAGAGGTTTTACAATATATTTTTCCATATGTAACTCAACCGCTTTAAGTAAGTACTGCTTGTCAGTATGTGCCGTTATCATAACAATTGGAATATCTCTATTTGTAAGTCGAA
>Ga0105356_10005670_pt1 | contig 11809 bp, 5 predicted proteins | sample GOMGulsemesocosm_3_FD_83502 | JGI IMG/M metagenome (GOLD analysis project Ga0105356, IMG submission 83502) | Methane-oxidizing microbial communities from mesocosms in the Gulf of Mexico - GOM9D Gulf of Mexico | ecosystem: Environmental > Aquatic > Marine > Cold seeps | place: Gulf of Mexico...
AAAGTATTTTGATAAAATTGCTTGGTCTAATTTAGGTGCGCCTATGCAGAGCGAAGAAAAAGTACTGCAGCTTCATGTTATCCCACTTAAGCAAATAGGCACGGATAAAATGCAAGCCGGGGTTATGATTAACCGCACTGTTGATACTAGTGGTGCTGAAGTAGGAACGGTTAGTGACAAAACGTATGGTTTGGAAATGGCGTCTAATATTTGTGTTAGAGATCCAAACGAAATTGCCAAGCAACAAAATTTAGAAGCCCTTTATCCATATGATGTTAATTATTATTCGAACAAACCAACAGAATTAAATGATTACCCATTAGTGACTCAATGGATATCTGATGGCGCAAATGTCCCATTTGGTTACGCATTAGCTTCAACGGTTGATAAAGCGATTGATGCTTGGTTTATTCGCTCAGGGGTTAATAATCCTCAATTACAACAAAAGATAAAAGGCAATAGACCTAACTGTATTCAAGCTGGCGGTGGTTATAAAGCAAGGCCGCTAAATGGTGTTTGGGCTACAGCACCATTCCTACACAATGGCTCTATCGCAACAATTAAAGATCTTATTTGCCCTGCTAATGATCAACGTCCAAGGTTTGTTCAGCTTGGAAATCTTAATTATGATGATAAGAACTTAGGATTAAAACAGCCTGAAAATTATCAAGAATTAGCGTTAGAGTACTATGATAAAGGCTTACAATATGATAATGAAAATTACTTTATTCTTGATAGTGAAGTTTTGGGGAACTTGAATACTGGTCACCATTTCTCTAATCAATACGATGTGAATAAACCGTATTGGAGTCAAAAAAGTGGTGTCATTGGTCCAAAAATTGACGAAAAGAAATGTGATGTTTTGTTAGAATATTTAAAAACTATTTAATTGCGTCAATTGTTCTGATTATAAAAGGAGTCTAAGCTTTAAGTGTACCCATTAGACTGAAATGACTACATTTTATTCGTGATGAAGAGAAAAAGGTAATGACATTTAATGTTGTTACCTTTTTTATTATCTGAAATTTTCTAATTAGTTGGTCTTTTAATAAGTATACTGCTGTGACAAGCATTGTTTATTCTCAGCGTTGCTGGTACTTACGCGGAATAAAAAGTATTTAAGATAGTGGTTTTTGTCTTGCATGAGCAGAAAATAATAAAGATCGTAGTCAAAGTTAGACTCTCTTTATTGAAGAAAAACTAATGATTAATTAAGTGAAAAGGCAGTTGATAAGTTGAAAGATAAAGAGAATAACTGGACTGTTTGTCTTGAATGTCAGGGACGAGGTAAAAAAAGTAAGGGGCTTCGAAAAAAAATTAAACTCCGTTATCAGAGGGAGCTAGAAAAATTTAACAAAACAAATTGTCTAGGCACAGCGCCAATTCGTCCTAAAGGACACCTGGATACTTGTTCAAATTGTAAAGGCTCTGGTTTGGTTTCTGTTGCAATACAACCATTAGCTGATAAAAGCCACCCGCATATTGCCATCATAGGTGGTGGAATTGGCGGAGTGGCTCTCGCAGTTGCTTGTTTACATCGCCAAATTCCTTTTACCCTTTATGAGCGAGATAGCAGCTTTGACGCTAGATCTCAGGGCTATGGACTGACATTACAACAAGCGAGTAGAGCGATAGAGGGCTTGGGAGTTTTCTCGTTAAAAGAAGGAGTAATTTCCACTAGACATTTAGTTCATACCACTGAAGGAAAAGTTATCGGTGAATGGGGTATTAGGAAGTGGGGACTGTCAGAGGCTAAAGCATCACCAAAGCGGACGAATGTACATATAGCTCGGCAGTCCCTACGTTTAGCGCTACTTGAGCAATTAGGTGATCATGATTCGGTGCAGTGGGGCCATCAACTAATCGATTTCAAAGAATCAAAAGGAGGAGGTATTGACTTGAGCTTTCAACTTGAGGGGACGGATAAAGCTGAAATTAAACACGCTCATGCGGATCTTGTCGTAGGGGCGGATGGTATTCGTAGCTCTGTGCGGAAGCTATTGATAGGTGAAGAGCTTTCACCATTATCTTACTTAGGCTGCATTGTCATTTTGGGAATTTGTCCATTGGCTGATCTTGCAGGAATTGAAATCATTGATCGCTCATTGTTGGACTCAGCCACGGTATTTCAAACAGCCAATGGCAATGAGCGAATCTATATGATGCCTTATGATGCAAACTCGGTTATGTGGCAACTCAGTTTTCCAATGCCAGAAAATGAGGCAAAGGCATTGAATATTAAAGGACCACAAGCACTTAAAGAAGAGGCATGTCGTCGATGCCAGTGGCATGATCCTATTCCACAAATCTTAGCGGCGACTTTGGAATCCCATATTTCAGGTTATCCAGTCTATGATCGCGCACTACTCGATTCAAAGCTACTAAGTAAAAGCGCCCATGTGACCTTGATTGGCGATGCGGCTCATCCAATGAGTCCATTTAAAGGACAGGGCGCTAATCAATCTCTTTTGGATGCGTTGGCGCTGGCTAGGGGGATAAAAATGGGATGTCGACCTCTATCCCAGTGGCGGGAAGTAGGTATAAGAGCAAGAGTGTTAAATGAGTTTGAAGCAGAAATGTTGGCGCGTAGTGCTACGAGAGTGAAAGATTCAGCAGAGGCTGCAAAATTCCTGCATTCTGAAACTGTGCTTCATGAAGGGGATGAGCCGAGAGGACGATGTTTAAAGCGAAAATAAGCAAGTGTTTCCCATGGTACAGGGTGATCATTATCGGTATTTTCATCACATTATTACTGTAATTCACGATAATAATCATCGAGTCGGCTTTGATTTTTATTTTGAGCCATGACCATTAAGTCTCCAGCTAAAGAAAGTACATCTTTGTATATTCTTAAAATAAACCAAGACAATAATTTGCTAATTAATAACTTGTAGAACCTGTTAGCGGGAACCTTTTAATCAATTAAAATGATTAGACCCACACGACCATCACAATTGTTGGTTCAATATGGCAATAACCAGTAATAGAAACTTCTTACATGGCTATATTCATTGTACAATAGTATGAAATAATGCAGGTTACTACCAACTTGCCTTTAATTACCAAGTGATGTCTTTTGGCATTGTTAAATAACCTCACAAGAGCTAAATGACTTAATGAAACCTTATTCAAACATTGCTGAATTAATTGAAACCCTAGAGTCAGAAATAGAGTCATTAACCGATAAAGTTAATACCTTGAAGCAAGAGCCACAGAGCTTGAATGAACAAATTGTCTTTAAATATATTGAGACCGCGAGTACAGGAAAGACTAAAGATTTTGTCCGTTCGTTGGGGATAAAAGCTGAGCGAGGCTCATTATTTTCGTCAGGTGATGTAAGTAAGTTAATTAAAGATGGAGCCGATGATATCTCACCTGAGTTACTTGCTATAGCACGGCAGGTGACTAATATGAAAAATAAAAACGGTAAACGCCGTTAATCATAACTAAATTCAAATAACTAGAAAACTTATTGTCACTTAAAATCACCAGAGATTCATTCAAATTAAACAGCCTAATTCGCTTGTACTAATTTGATTGAATTACTGACAGCCCACTGTTGTTATCGTAAGACTGAATCAGATAAATAAATTTTTCATCATCGCTTAAAACAAAGTGCGGATAGTTATCTTTGCTCGGTACAACAAAGTTAATTTTTTTGCTGTTAAAGTGATAAAAATAAATGGCGTTCTCTCGTATTTTTTTTCTGTCCATAAAATAAATTCCCTTTTTTGTTACGGTAAAGTCATTATTGGAAAAGCGTTCAATGACAAATGTACGGTCAATTATTTTCTTATTTTCTCCTGTTACTTTATTGAAATGATAAATATCGAAACTAGTGCCCTTACTGTAATAGAAATCATCAGCTTCACCTTGTTGAATTGAATTAGCTGAGCTCATTTTTTGACTGGTAGGAGTAAGAGGGAATCCTGTTAGCCCCATTTTAACTGCGCGCGGGGCATTGTTATAATCTCCGGCTAAGTAGATAGATTGACCATCTTTAGCAAAGCGACCAGCATACAATGTTTCATTAGCTGGGCATAAAGGGCTATCTTTTCCGGTATTTATATCTATTAAATGACAAGTATTGTTTATTGATAATAGCGCCTTATTAGTGCCTTTTAACCAATCTAAACTTAATGCAGATTTGTAGCGCGGTGAATTATTAAATGCGTCAAGCTTGACTGATTTTCCGTGCTGATACTTCCATAATTCAATTTGTTGGTTTGCTTTAATTGAGGCAAAAATTAGCCCATCATTATCGATACCTGTGATTGATCTAATCGACATTCCGTTATCAACAACGACTTTACTTGTGCCATCACCACCGATTTGAGGGTTACTGATTTTTAGTATTTGATTGGTTAATGAGGATAACCCCCAGTCCTGTTGAATGATGAATTTATTGTTCCCTGGAACTTTTAATGGCCAATAACCAGGGGATTTCAGTGACGAAATAGTCATGACTTCTTGGTTGTCGATATGATAACTCGATAAAAAACCTTGTTGATCAATAAAAAACACTGTTTGGCTATCGTCACTAAAGCTAATGTTTAATCTTTCTTCTGAGTTTTTAACTAGGGTGGGTATAAGAAGTTTTTGCTGCAAGTCGTATATAAATAATTGATAGCCATACGACTGATCAGCACGCATGATCGCTAACCACTGTTTGTTTGGCGAAACTACCACAGCAAAATCACCCCATGTATTTAATGGCGGCGCTGTTATACGCTCTGAAGTATTTAGCAGGATATCGTATTTATAAATTTTTCTTGGAGCTGATATCGCTTCAGTAGCGGTATAAAAAAATTGAGTATTGTTTAACCAACTTATTGCTGGTGATAAATTCATGGTGTTAAGTGGGATTACCAACTTGTCGTTTGTAGCTGACAGCGTCTTTTCATTAAAGTCGGCGAGGTAAATACCTCGTTCATTTTGTCGATAACGAATAAATGCAATGTATTTTTTGTTTGGGGAAATACTTACGTAGTTGTCATTTTTAGATTTTTCACCAAAGACTTTTTTTTCTTCTATTACTTTGGCAGAAGAGGATAAACGGCTGGCATAGAGCTCCCATGTTGATGCACGATTGATTCTATTGGCATAAATTACAATCGTACCATCTTGGCTAATAGCAGGGTTTTGTTCCCGACCTTGCATTGAGGTTAACGGTGAGCTGCTGTTATAACTAGGTAGCGTTGGAATTAATAATACAGTGGCAAATAAAGCCAAAAACAAAACAACAGACGATATGATTAATTTGTTGCTGAAAAACGATTTAACAGCTTCGTAGTAACTTATTTTTAGCTCACTTTTAGTTAATTGTTGTTCTTTAATAAAGGGGGGAAGATGAAGAGAGACTTCACTGTTTGCTAATGTCTGACTAGCTTGGGAATGAACTAGGTTTTGATTGACCTCTGCCAGCAATCGATAACCACTTTGATTACCTGTAACTGTATGAAAAAATTTTGTTTTATCGTCTAGCTTTGCAAACGTTTGCCGTAAACCATAGATATGATTATTAATGGTATGATCAGAGGCTTTTGAATTTACCCACAAACTACTTCTTAAGTCATCCCTGCTAATAACCTGCCCATGACGTTCGGCAAAATAACAAATCAATTTCATCGCCATTGACTTTATCTCAATGGTGACACCATCGCTGCTGATCTCATCAGTTAGTGGGCTAATGGTTATACTAGCAATGGTAAACGTTTGTTGAATATCAATCATAGGCTGTATTATGTGAGCTAAATGTAGACTTTTTTAAATTCACTTCCCTTTTGAATCACTTAAATACTATCGCTCTTTTTACATTAAATTTACATGTGAAAGTTATATTACCTTATTCGCACCACAATCAATAAGTACTTTATTCATACAAAATATAGTTTCTAATTAGTAAAAGCAGCTAAGTTAGGAGTATGGGCTAGTGTGTTAATTGAAGATATTATCGAAGAAAAAGGAGTGCTTAATGAGCCGATTTTTAAGGTGCTGTAGCGTATTAGCTTACCTTAACTATTATTGATTTTTTGAATGATATTTGTCTAGTTATCCTAGCTATTTATGACACGGCTATCTCTTATATTTACTGACATTCCTTTAATAAAAAGCCACTTTTAACTGAATTTAACATTCATAATATAAATATTTTAAATATTATTTACCATGGTTTTTTTATCATTTTTTATCATTTTTTCTATTCTTATATCTTAAAAATGTCATTTTAAATCACTTGTTAGTTACTGATTTTATTAGAATAAATTATATTTTAAAAGTTATCGAAAAGATTTGACGGATATATTGTATGCAATATATGTTTAATGTGATGGTAATTTAAACAAGTTACCAATCTATTGTTACATCGTTATTACTAAATTGTTACATGAACAAAGGTTGGTCGTGGAAAATTGTCATTTTGAGGGAGGTTAAAAGTAATTTCTTAATTTGTATAAAAAGAAAGCTTGATCCTTCAAGCACGTAGGTAAATGTCACGTTAGTGACATTGTCAGAGGCTATGAGCATCGTTAAAGAGTGTAAAACTCTCTAACGCTGATTCATAAGAAATTCATGTGAAGAAAAAGATAATAATTATGAAATATAAAAAACTGTTCCTTCTAACGTCGACAATTTTTGCCGCAAATCTATGTATGGCCCATGCAAAAGATTTCACTCACATTAAATTGTCAAAAAACCATAAACCAAGCCATTTAGCGGCAGATATTATAGATATTAGAGAAAGTGATCCATTGGCTCGTGATACACAGCAAACTGTATTTAGTGGCCAAATAACAAAACGAACCTTGGTTAAGTTAGATTATTCACTTGCTTCAAGAGTGCAAGCGGTTAGTAACAATTGCGTAACTACGCCAACATTGGCGGCGGCAGCTATGACAACTCGTATTGATCTAATTAAGTCAGAAACGAATTACCAATGTTTTGAAGATAACATGTGGCAAACAGCCACCTCCAATATGCAATCGTTATTTAAAGAAAGTGCTGTTATTGCTATTGCCAATGAAGCGAAAACATTAGCCTTATCTTATAACGGCTCGACAGCTAATAATCTAAGGTATTTTGTAGCTTATCTACGCGTCGCTAAATACATGCAAGAAAATAATAGTAGTACGGTCGGTTCACATAGCACAGCAGTCGACGCCGCTATTGCCAGTTTTCTTGACAGTTTTGCAGCGAATGCCAACTACTATAATACAGATGAAACTCATGCTTATTTAGCAAAAGAAGCCATGATCTTAATGTATACGACTGCTGCAACATATCGCCATCGTTATGTCGATAAAGTTGTTGGTTTAATGGATCGTTATAGTAGTAACTGGGGAGCTAATGCACAGAACTGGTTTACAAAAGGTTTAATTTATATTTATCGCGCAAAGGATGATGCTAACTTTATTAATGCCGTTCAGGCCAATCAAAACTTAGTTAATGCGATGGGTCGTTTTTTAGATAATAACACTGTACTAATTGGCCATGTGCAAGAAGGGCAGTTTAATGATGTTGCTTCTGAACTTGGTCGGATGTTGAAGTACAGTGGACAAACACGTATTACGGCACAAAGTCATATTCGTAGCTTTTTAACTAGTAATAACATGACAGGTAATGCCTCGAAAGCTTGGTTTAAATTGATTGATCAAGTTAATTATTATGATGGTAATAACTGTAATTATTATACTAGCTGCAACTATAAAAGTGATTTGGAAGCTGAGATCCTACCTATCACTCACAGCTGTAGCGCAAGTCTAAACGTTAGGGCTCAGGCGTTAACTAATGAACAGTTAGTAGGAATTTGTAATACCTTAGGAACACAAGAAAGCTACTTTCATCAAAAGCTAAATACAAATTACACTCCTGTTGCCAATGATAATAACTCCACTCTTGAACTAGTGATCTATGATAATACAGATCAATACAAACGCTTTTCGTACAATATATTCGGAAATAGTGTCAATAACGGCGGAATTTATCTTGAAGGCGATCCTGCTGTTGCCGGTAATCAAGCACGTTTTTTTGCTCATGAAGCGGGTTGGTTATTACCTGAATTTAAAGTCTGGAACTTAGAACATGAATATGTTCATTATTTAGATGGTCGATTTAATAAGAAAGGAACCTTCCAAGATTTTAACTCTCACGATTCAGTTTGGTGGGGCGAAGGTATCGCGGAATACATAGCTAAGAAAAATTTTGATGATGGTGCCATAGTTGAAGCGCGTAAAAATACTTACAAATTAAGCGAATTATTACGGACTAATTACGATCATGATCAAACGCGTATTTATGCTTGGAGTTATCTAGCGGTACGTTTCATGTTTGAGCGTCAGAGCGGCAATGTTGATAATATTCTTGCTAAACTTCGCACTGGCGATTTTACTGGCTACGATACTATTCTAAATAATATTGGTACTAGCTTAGATGCCGAGTTCGCTAGTTGGCTGCAAACAGTGCAAAGTACGCCAGATGACACCATAGATCCTGTTGGCAACGTCTTAACAAATGGCACGGCTGTGACTATCAATTCAAATGGCTCTGAACAACCACTTTACTCATTTGATATCCCAGCAGGAGCGACCAATTTAGTAATTCAGTCATCCGATGGTACTGGAGATGTTGATTTATATGTAAAAGCAGGTAGTGAAGCCACAATAAATAACTATGATCACCGACCATATAAAGGTGGCAACAATGAAACTGTGAGTGTTGCAACTCCTCAGATCGGTAAATGGTTTGTTATGGGTAACCCCTATGGAAACAGCCCGTTCGCTAATGTTTCTTTAATAGCAACTTGGACTGAAGATACTGGAGGTGGTAACAATGTATTACCGACAGCAGAAGCGAATGGTGTATATACTGCTAATGTTAACGCCAATATTAGCTTCTCTAGTAACGGATCAACTGATTCAGATGGTTCAATTGCAAGTTACAGCTGGAATTTTGGAGATGGCAACTTAAGTACTGCTGCTAACCCCAACTATAGTTACTCTTCAGCAGGTACTTATACCGCGACATTAACTGTTACTGATAATAAAGGTGGTATAGCAACTGATACCGCGACTGTAAACGTTAGTGATATTGTTGTACCGGGCAACCTTATCGACGCATGTTCAACTCAGGGCCCAACGTCAGGCAGTAATTTGACATTCGGTAATACTATTTGCGTGCCAAGCTCAACTAACCCTAATAACGCACAATATTACTATTTTTACGTGCCAGCCAACACTAATACAATTACCCTTGAAACAGGCCATGGAACTGGCAATGGTAACCTTTTCTACAATGCTAGTAATTGGGCGACAGTCTCTAGCTATACCCAGCGCTCAATTAACGCAGATAATACAGAGTCAATCTCAGTAAGTGATCCTTCATTAGGTTGGCAGTATGTGACTGTTGTTGGTGCTCGCAATGGGATGGCATTAAAAGTGAGTTTGCAGTAAGTAATTTCTGACTTCTCGCTAGATAACCAGTTAATAAATATGAGTCACTGGTTATCTATCCTAAAAAACATTCTTAATAAGAAAAAATAACCTAAACAACAAACTAACTTAGGAGGATAAGATGAAACTACTTTCATCAACATTAGCCAAGGGACTTTTTGGCATTTTAATATTATTTACACATAAAGCGTATAGTGCAGATTTACCTAATATGTGTGCTTCACAGGGATCGTCAACTACCGTCAGTGATGGAGAACCCATTTGTCTTAGCAATAATGGCATTGCTTATTTAAGTCTAAGTGGCGCCGATTCACATAATAGCATTGCTATAAGTACCGGTTACGGTACAGGTGATTTAAGCATTTATGCCGATGTAGGACGTTGGCCGAGTACCGCTTCAAATAGTAATGCTTATAAGTCAGCAACTTCAGGCACCAATAATGAATGTCTTGTTATTAATAATCCAAGTCAATATCACTTATATATAGCAGTGACTGGCACACGAGATAAAGCGTCTCTAGTGGTTGATTTTGACGCAAACTCTTGTAGAAATATTGACGGTGGAGGAAGTTCTGGCGGTGGGAATACGGGCTCGATCTCTGCGCCAACTGATCTCGTAGGCACATCATCTGAAAACTCAATTGACTTGACTTGGAATGATAACTCAAACAATGAAGACAATTTTGTGATCCAACGATCTTCTGCCGGCTCATCTTGGGCAACGATTGCAACATTGGGTACTAATACGGTTAGTTACATTGATTCTGGATTAACGGCAAGTACTACATACTATTACGCTATGTTTGCCAAAAATAGTACTAATACATCTGGATGGAGTTCAACTATCACAGTGAACACTAAAGAACCCGGTACTACTGATCCAGACCCAGATCCTGGCAACGATGGTGCGCTAGCAGATATCTGTGCAACCAATGAACCGACAACTGCTACTAACTTATCGGACGGTGTAGCTGTTTGCGTACCGGCAGCCTCACAAGGTCATGGTTTTGGTATAAATACCTTCAACTTAAATGTAACTAGCATTGCTTTTAGTTCTGCACACGGCTTGGGGAACTTAACCTTAGCTGGAAGCGCAGATGGCTGGCCAAGAGCGGGTGATGACAGTATTCGCTCATTACATGTTGGTAATACGGAGTGTGTCGTTTTGACACAGCCTAAAAATGGTTGGAATAACGTTCGTTTAGAAGGACTGTTTAAAGGTGTAAGTATTGTTGCTGACTTTAATACGACTACTTGCCGTGTTGTTCCTGGCCTAGCTGATCCTGGTAATGACGGTTATGATCACAATGGCGTACATGTATTGGTCTACCCAATAAGATTTCCCGATCAAGATTTAGCCTTTACTACGGCTCAGATCACTGAAGAAATGCAAAAAACTAAAGGTTACTTTACCGAACAGTCTTACGGTAAGTTTAATTTTACTTGGGAAATTAAGTCAAAGATCACTATGCCGAATAGTCATGATTACTATAATTACGACAAAACTAAATGGAATCCCGGCTACAAAGAGCAGTTAGTTAACGCAGGTGTTGATCCTAACTTTCCCGGTGAAGGTACTATTATCATGGTGACTGCGCCACCAGTTGGCACAGAAGCGAGTTACTTTATTAATTCACAAGCTGGGCCGCCATTAATGGAAATCTACACGTATAAAGCAGGTACTATTGCTCATGAAACTGGGCATGCTTTAGGGTTACATCACTCAATGGCAATGGAAGGGGGCAGTAGCATAATAAATGGTAATGCCAATGATTCAGTAACTAACTATGGCAACGTATTCGGCCTAATGGGGATGGGGGCTCATTCGCTAGAAGAAATGAATTTGATGTACAAAGGCTACTTTAATAATTGGATTAGTGACACTGATGTACCAACGATTACCTCTTCAGGGACTTATCGAATTCATACTTTCAATCATGGCAGTGCAACTGGCCATAATGCCCCTGGTATTATAGGCCTTAAGATCAAATCAGGTGATGGCGATAAAACTTACTGGGTTGAATACCGTACGATGCAAAAAAGTGAGATTAATACATCGCCCGATCTTCAGTTACGTACGCCATTGCTACAAAATGGTATCTTAGTTAACTTGCAGAACTATATGGATGATAATGCTGCACCTTGGTATAACCATAATTCACTACTGTTAGACTCAACACCTAATTCACGTAGTTCAAACTGGGCGTTAGAAGACTTTAATGATGCACCATTACAAATTAATCAAACGTTTACCGACCCTTGGAATGGTTTTAGCATTTATCCAACAGCTAAAGGAGGAACATTAGGTACCGCTGATGCGTGGATCGATGTGCAAATCACCATTTTTTAGAGTTAAAAGTAAA
>Ga0105356_10005671_pt1 | contig 11809 bp, 12 predicted proteins | sample GOMGulsemesocosm_3_FD_83502 | JGI IMG/M metagenome (GOLD analysis project Ga0105356, IMG submission 83502) | Methane-oxidizing microbial communities from mesocosms in the Gulf of Mexico - GOM9D Gulf of Mexico | ecosystem: Environmental > Aquatic > Marine > Cold seeps | place: Gulf of Mexico...
AATCACTTGTAATTCCGAGTTTTTTGTACAGCGGAATCGATACGCTATTTCCTTTCATAATAAATCAATTGTTGTTTCTTAATTGGTCGTAGTTTTCATTTTACTTCTCGTTAGAATAAACGACATACAAAAATACACCAACTAATTAGAAATTCCCCTCCGACAGAACTTATTCTTTTGTTCTTTTCTATTCGTTTTAAACTATATTTTTGGTGATTAACTGAAAGGTTTTTGAAGTATTTCTTTCGTCTATTCAAAAAAAAAAACACCACAGTGCAATGAGATTGCACTGTAACACAGTACCTTTACACTGCGAAAAAGAAATTTAAAAAAATGTTATGAAAACAAATCTATCCTTTTTTAAAATTCTACTCACACTTATTGTAAGTAGAAAGAAACGTGTCGCAAAAACTTCGTTACAAAACAAACGAAAATCTCTTTCTTTAATTGCATACACCCACATACTCCCCCATCAAAATAAATTTATAAACCTTAAGATAGAAAGGAGCTAACTATGACTTAAAATAAAAAACATTCAAAATATCTTTTGAAAGAGTTCGGAATGAACAACTACAGAGGGCGTGGTAACTAAAACAAGTACCACGATAAACAAAAAAAGCACGACCAAGTAATTGAACCTTACAAAGCCGTGCCAAATATTTAATAAATAAACATTTAATTCTAATGAATACAAAATTAAGAAAATTAGTAAAACTAACGGCCACAGGGCTATTTTTAATTGCTTTGGCAATAAATGTAAAAGTAACTCTGGACGATCCTTTTGTTAATCTTAGTGAGGCAGCTATAGCTATGGGGTCTGCGATTGACCCAGGAACTGGGACTGGGACAACAGTTTCAAAATATTTCCTTTTTAAAGGTGATTGCTCAAAAGAAGTTACTTGTTACACAAGCTCTGGATCCACTACCATACGTAAAAATGGGAAAGAAGAAAGCTGTGTACTTGTAATTTACGGCGACGGGGGTTCCACAAGCTGCACTGAAGTTTATTGCGATGCTGAAGTTCCTGTTTGTCCTTAGTAAATATTAAAATTCAAACAAAAATGTACTTGTCTTATTTTAATAATGACAAGTACATTTTACAAATCACATAGCCTATTTCATAGAGTTACAAAGATTTTAAAACTTAAAATAATGAAAAGAATTAGATATACCATAATTTTACAAGTGCTTTTTCTAACATTTGTTTCTTGTACAAAAAATAAAAAGACGAATTATAAAAAAGATTTTGAAAATACAGAAAAATTTAAAACTATTTCAATTGATATTGATAATGAAGAAAAAGTGTTAAAAGTATCTGAATACATAGCCAATATAGATTTTGTGAAACTTGAATCTAATATAAATTGCTTAATTGGTGCTATTAATAAAATTGAAGTACATAATAATTATATATATATATTAGATAGATCTATTTCCAAATCCTTGTTTGTCTTTAAAAAAAACGGAGAATTTGTAAAAAAAATAGGAAAAAAAGGAAAGGGACCTGGTGAATATATAACTATTTGGGACTTTTTTATTTTAGATGATAATAAACTTATAATTTCAGACATTAGTCAACAAAAAATAATGTTCTATGACAATTTTAACTTCACTCATTTCAAAAGGATTAAATATATGACTGAATCCGTAGTAAAAAATGATTCCCTTTTCTATTTTAATCTATTTGCTCAAAATAATACTACAGATTTAGTAATTAAAAACTATAAATTCAAAACAATAAAGGAAAAATTCATTGGATTACCTAATAATAAGCATTTACTTACTGGAATAAATAGTTTTAGAAACTATAAAGATTCAATTACATATGTCAGACGTTTTGAAAATAAGATTTACCGATTAAAGGGTCTAAAATTGATGCCTAAGTTTTATTTCGATTTTGGAGATAAAAAAATGACATACCAAGCTACAAAATTTTCTAATTCAGAAGATTTAAATAACATACCATATCTCTTTACAGATTATTATGAATCTAAAAAATATATAGTGTTTACTTTTAGCTATAAAAATAATATTAGTACCTGTCTATATAATAAGACAACTGAAGAACTAAAACACTCTAAAGTTGTGTTAAATGATATCGTTAAAGGATCTCCAAATCCTCAATATATAAATAACAATGATGAATCTATTTTTGGACTAATAGAAGCAAGTGACCTGATGGGTATGGATAAAGTAGTTAAAAAGAAATATGGATTGACCGATATTAAAGAGACAGACAATCCAATAATAACCTTTTCTTACTTCAAATAAACACTTTACTTATTATTATGAAAACACTAAAAAATTCTCTTTATCTCATTTTAACTATATCTATCATATATTTCACTTTTTATGTAAAAAAGGAGAAGGAATTAAGACATGAGCTTTTTTTTACAAATCATAAGCTTAATTCAGAATTAACTTTAGTAAAGGACAAACTAAATAATCTAAAATTAATAGACCAATTAGAACACAATAATAATTTTAAAACTCTAAAAAACATTCAATTGTTAGAGGAAAACAAAAAAAAGATTTTACTAAAAAATAAATTATCTAATAAGTTGACCCTTATATATAGATATTTTGATGTCAATTGTCAAGTTTGCATCATAAACACTTTGAAGAACTTAAGCTCCTCTATTGTAAATCAGTCACAATTGAGTATTATAGCCTCATACCAAACAAAAAGACATTTACTACAATTTAAAAGAGTAAATAACATCAAAACCAATATTAGTAATATAGAGAATCAAACTTTAATAAAAAGTTTAGACTCCTTGGAGATCCCTTATTTATTATTAGTTAACAAAAAACTAAAAATTATTTCTGTTCACATTTTGTCAAAAGAACTTAAAGACAGAAACAATTTATATGTAAATAGCTTGATCGAATACCTTAACAAACTGAATTAATTTTGAGTATTCTTAAATGGAAAGTTTAAATAAGCCCATGATATTTTTTACTGATAAATCTTTAAATATATGGAAAACAAAAAAACTACACTGTATCTGATAAAATGATTATTCTGTTACAATAATATACTGTTCAATTTCTAATGCTGTCATCCAGTGGACACCTTCTGCTGGTGCTGCATTGATTGTGAAATAGTAAAAATCTTCAGCCCGTTGTTGTGTAAATCCAACTGAAACATAATATTTTATATAAGGTAGATGATTTTTGTGACCCACCGGAAAATCTGTAGCTGTTACATTGCTTCCTGCCCAAGAGTGTACTCCTATTTTTGTGTTTACCCCTTTTGTTCTTTTTCTTCCAGCTAAAAACAAATCCGTTCCTCCAGAAGCGACCAAGCCGTTGTCATTTAAATGAGTGCTAAACCCCTTGTCATAAATATATTTCGCCAATTTTAAATTGACATCGTCGTTAATAGAACCGTCACAATTGACAATTTCCAATCTCTTTATTTGCGGGTTTTCATCAGTCAATCTCTTAAAAACATTGTATGCTGATGAATTGATAACTCCATCTAAAACAATACTCTTTTCATCATTTGATATTTTAAAAATTGTGAGATCTTCAAGTTTTTTCAATTCTTCAGGCAAGGACCCACAGCCTATATTTAAGAATAATACGACCATACTGCATGTAAAAATAATCTTTGAATTCATATCTGTTGTTTTATAATTATGTTCAAAAAAAAATACTTCAGCAATTATCAAATTAATGACAACTCCTGAAGTATTACGCTTGTAACTATTTTTCGACTATTCTTTCAATTTCTTCTTCAGTGCTAAAGAATAGTATCTTATTTTATTTGAAATTCAAATATAGATAAATATTATTAATTTTCTACTATATCACTTTTCCCTAAAATAAACTACATATATAAATATACCTACAATTATAAGTACCGCCCCAATAGATCCAATTGTTTTGTTCTTTTCTACCTGTCTGGAATGATCCTTCTTTTCATTTGCTGAGAGCTTTTCGAAGTATTTCTTTTGTTTTAACTCCTGATTTTCTTTATTCATAGGAATTAAGAACAACACAATAAAAAAAATAAGCACACCTCCTACAACACCAAAAAGATCGCCTCCTGCTTTACCTGAATTAATTGCTTCCCACAAATTTTTGAACATTCTTCCTATACTTTTTTCTAAAATTAATATAATTTCTGGAAAGAACGGTTTTAAAAAAAATCTCCCTTTTTTTAAGACTCAAATAAAACAAGTAGTATTAGTCACCTAAAAAAACTTTTAACACGAACAATATATTACAAAAATTAAAAAAATATTATGTATTTTTGAACCGCACAAACGTTTTAGGAGAAATCCGAAACAAATTTTTTTTACGATAAGAGATTGCCCATGGGTTATAGATCCGAAAGGCCTGTACTTCCGTTCCTTGAACGTTTGTGCAACCCTAAAGGCAATCTCGCCTACAAAATATTTTCGATGCACAAGAAAAACAATTTTGTAACCAAAAGCCGTATGCTCGCAGTTACAGCCGCACAAGAACAACTTTTACTTTTATTAAATTCCGTAGAGGTAAAAGATCATGTCAATTCTTTAAAAAAGGTACATTTTTTAGCTACTTACTGCATTCCTTTAGACTTGGTTTCCTTAAATGACTCTTGCTATGTACACCGTTTATTAGATGCAGTGACAGCTATTGCTAATGAATAAATTAGAAGCCTTTACTGTAATTTCAATTAAACTTAAGACGTGTATAATTTTGAGATTTAATTGGTATAACGCTATCATTTAACTAAATGATAGCGTTTTATGAAATGAGGATTTCTATAAAGTCCATAAAGTTTTGCTCGTATTGATTCGCTCTCAATAGCATTCAAATAATAAGATCAAATCAACTTTCTAGTAGATTGTCGCTCCAACAAACTTGTTTTGATAATCTTGGTAGTAAACTCTTTTGGAGTGCCTTCATTTTCTAAGCGTTCTATGAGCATTTTTGCTGCTGTTTGCCCAATATGCTTTCCATGCTGGCTAATGGTTGTAATTGTTGGGCTGATATATTTAGGCAAACTTCCGTTTGTAAAACATATTACAGACATTTCTTCTGGTATTTTATACTGCATAGCTTTTAGTAACACCAAAGATTCTACCGCTGAACTTTCTTCCAAACACAACAAACCGTCTATAGTTTTATCTGCCAAAACCAATTTCATGCAAGTTTCAAAATCTTCATTTTTCCCTACCCTTATTATCAGTTTTTCTTCAATTTCAACTTTATTTTCTAGTAATGCTTTTTTATAACCTTCTACACGTAATTTTCCTACACTTAAATTATCGATAATAGAAATAACTGCGATTCTTTTACAACCTGTTCTTATCAATAAATTGGTTGCTTCAAAGGCACCTTCTAAATCATTTACAATCACTTTATCACAGGCAACAGTATCACTAACACGATCAAATAATACTACTGGAATTCCTTCATTGATGGCATTTGTAAAGTGTTCGTAATTTTGTTTTATTTGCGTCTCCTCTGCCATTGAAAGAATAAAACCATCTAAAGTTCCATTTTTTAACAACTCCATTGTTTTTACTTCCTTCTCATAAGATTCATTAGAGATGCAAGAAATTAAATTGTAGCCATATTCAGTTGCCACTTCCTCTATACCAACAAAAACTTTGGTAAAAAAACTATTCATAATATTGGGAATAATTACTCCAATGGTTTTTGTCTTTTTATTTAACAAACTCAATGCAACGCTGTTTGGCTTGTAATTATTTTCCTTTGCGTATTGTTGAATTTTATCTTTGGTTTTTGTACTTATTTCATGACTGTCCTTCAGCGCTTTTGAAACCGTAGCGATGGATACATTGAATTCGTTTGCTATTAATTTTAGTGTAATTCTTTTTCTCATTGGTAATCGATTCACTTTTAAGTATAAAATTAAAGTCATAAAACTGTTTTATACATCTGCTAATTTACCAAATAATACATATTCAATTTTAATTTTTCTTACTATACCAACCTAAGTTTGTAAAACACTAAATTTGAAATTCCTCTTCGTACCTCATTCAGAAAGATATAACTGTATCCGATTTACAAAACAGTCCATCTCTTTATCACTAAAGATGGGCTTTCTCAATACTATTTTCTTTTGTTATAATTTCTATAGGTGAAAAAGTTTTTTCATTCAATACGGTATTCCTAATTAAAAAATCTGATATCTGGTGTACCGCTTCATAACCTTGTTCAAAAGATTTTTGAGAGATTAGAAAAGTGACTTTATCTTCTTTCAAACTTTTCATATTTGGAGCTGTAGTATCGTGTCCTATCAGACAAAACTTCCCTTTGAAATTATTTTCTATACAGTTTGAAATCACTGAGATTTGACTAGAAGGAACATAAATTCCTTTTATTGTTTGATGCATTTCCAAAAAAGCATTGATTTCCTTTTTCACAAAATCTACGTCTTGCAGGGTATTAAAATCTAGATGTAAACTTTTAACTTCAACTCCATTGTCCTTGAAATAATTAGAAAACCCTTCTATTCGTTTAAAAATTGAATGGTAATTGTTTATGTTTTGTCTTATTTTAATGGTTAAAAATTCTGGAGTATCCCCTAAGCACAAATGCATTAATTTACCAACTAAGTATCCACTTTTATAAGAATCTTGTCCGATAAAAGAAATATTATTAAACCCGTCTATATCTATATTCAAAAACAAATAAGGAATTCCTTTTGCTTCCAATTTATTTACAACAACCTTTGTTTCTTCCTTAAAAGTTGGCACTAAAATTACTGCATCTGGATTGGATGCTAAAAGAACTTCAAATTGTTCTAAATAAGATTTTGGTTGAAATTGATTGAAGGTATAATTTTCTGTAAGTACTCCATAAGAATCTACTTCTTCTTTTGCTTTTAGCACACCCAAATAAGGCGATTTCCAAAACAAATTATTTTCATCAAAAGAGGGTAAGAAAGTAGCAAGATTGTATTTTTTTCGAAGTGCAAGTTTACTTGCAATGTTGTTTAGTTTAAAATTTTTTTCTTTTAAAATTTCACGAATCTTATCTGCCGTTTTACTCGAAACACCTCCCCTATTGTGTATGACTCTGTCTACTGTTCCGGGAGAAACTTTGGCCAATTCGGCAATTTCTTTAATCGTAATCATATTTTTCTACATCTTAAACTATACTCAATACACATAGCTTTTCGGTTTTTTGTCTCTTTCTTTTTCCTTTTATCTTCGCTTAAATTTGAAACCATAGCTAAGGCTATCCTTGAAAATTTAATCTTACTAAAAGAAAGAATAAATTTGGCAATATTCCCGAAAACCTAAATCTATCGAGTATACATGATTTACTTTCAACTCATAAATCATTTTTTTTCATTAAACTCAAAATAATTCACTGCATTGTTGTAGCAAATATCTTGTATCATTTTCCCTAAAAAAGAGATGTCATCAGGAACCAATCCTTGCTTTAAATCTTCGGCGATCAAGTTACATAAAATTCTTCTAAAATATTCATGTCTTGCAAATGACAAAAAACTTCGACTGTCAGTTAACATCCCGACAAATCTACTTAGCAATCCTATCTGAGAAAGTGTATTTATTTGTTTTTCCATTCCGTCCTTCTGATCCAAGAACCACCAAGCGGCACCCCATTGCATTTTCCCAGGAACGTCTCCTCCATTAAAATTCCCCATCATGGTTGCAAACACTTCATTTTGAGATGGGTTTAAATTGTAAGTAATTGTTTTTGCCAATTGATTGGTAGTATCCAAAGTATCAAAAAGTCTTGCCATAAATTCTGACACAGAATAATCTCCAATAGAATCACAGCCTGCATCATTTCCTATTTGTTTCTGTAAACGACTGTTGTTATTTCTAAGAGGACCTAAATGGTATTGTTGTACCCAATTTTTTTCATGGTACTTTTTTCCTAAATGAAGAAAAAGACTGGATCTATATTTGTTGACTTCTAATGTACTAAGTGCATTTCCTGCTAAACTTTTATTGAAAATTGACGCAACTTCAACGTCTGTAAAATCTACAATTGACAAGGAACCACTGATACCAAAATCTGACAAACGACAGCCATTTTCATGAAAAAAATCAATTCTTGAATCGATTGCTTTCAACAAGTCTGAAAAATTAGCAACGGAAAAACCGACACAATCATTTAATTTATTTAAGTACTCTAAAAACGAATCTTCTCCTATAAAAAAGAGTGTATCTGGTCTAAAAGTTGGAAAAACTTTTGTGTAAAAATTTCCTTTTGCAATTTGTTGATGGTACTCTAAATTATCCGTTGGATCATCTGTAGTACATATTACCTCAACCTTCATTTGTTCTAAAAGCTGAGCTGGTGTTTTTTTAGCCAATATTTCATTTGATTTCTCATAGATTTCTTTTGCTGAACTGGCTTGCAAAATAGTATCTATATCAAAATAACGTTTCAACTCCAACTGCGTCCAATGAAACAATGGATTTCTTAAGGTATAAGGAACCGTTTCTGCCCATTTTTCAAATTTCTCAAACAAGCTTGCATCTCCGGTTATGTATTTCTCATCAATACCGTTGGCACGCATTCCTCGCCATTTATAATGGTCTTCCTTTAACCAAGCTTCTGTAATGTTTTTTACAGGTTTATTTTCAGCAATTTGTTTTGCCGACAAATGATTGTGGTAATCAATAATCGGCATTTCTTTTGCATATTCATGAAACAGCACTATTGCTTCTTTTGAATTCAATAAAAAATTATCTGTAATAAATCCTTTGGACGTTATCTTACTCATCATTATCCCTTTTTGAAATACCATACTCCAAACCTCTCAATTCTGCCAAACCTCTTAGTCTTCCTATTCCGGAATAACCTGGGTTGGTTTTTTTATTCAAATCATCTAACATTTGATGTCCGTGGTCTGGTCGCATAGGAATTAAATTATCCGTTCTTCCTGCCTTTGTTCTTCTTTTTTCTTCTGATACTACCTCTTTTACAATAGCATACATATCTACGTCTCCTTCTAAATGATTGGCTTCGTAAAAATTTCCTTTGGCATCTCTTTGTGTACTTCGTAAATGTAAAAAGTGTACTCTCTCTGCAAAACGTTTGAAAATTTGTACTAAATTATTATCCGCCCGTACTCCTAAAGAGCCTGTACAAAATGTAATTCCATTAGAAATATTTGGTATTTGTTCAAACAAATACGCATAATCAGCCTCTGTACTTACAACTCTTGGCAATCCTAAAATAGGAAATGGCGGATCATCAGGATGTATACACATCAAAACTTCATTTTGTGCAGCTATTGGTATAATTTCTTTTAAAAAAGCTACTAAATTTCTCTTTAGTTTTTGCGCATCAATTTCTGCATATGTATTTAATATTTCTTGAAATTTCTCCAAACTATACCCTTCTTCAGCTCCTGGTAAACCAGCAATGATATTATTTACCAACTTCTCTTTTTCAGAATCCGAAAGTGTATTTATATATTCTTTTGCCTCGTTTTGTTCTGCTACAGAATACGTGATTTCTGCTTCTGGTCTTTTCAACAAATACAACTCAAAAGCAGCAAAAGCAACAACATCAAAACGCAAAGCTTTAGCTCCATCTGTTACTTCAAAATCCAAAGAAGTTCTTGTCCAATCTAAAACTGGCATAAAATTATAACACACAATATGAATGTTGCAACTTGCCAAATTTTGTATACTCTGTTTGTAATTTTCAATATATCCTTGAAAATTTCCAGAACGGGTTTTTATATTTTCATGGACTGGAATGCTTTCAACTACACTCCAATTCAAACCTGCTTTTTCAATTGTATTTTTACGCGTAATAATATCAGCAACTTTCCAAACTTCTCCGTTTGGTATTTGATGCAATGCGGAAACAACCCCAGTCGCTCCAGCTTGTTTTATATCTGATAATTTTACTGGATCGTTTGGTCCGTACCAGCGCCATGTTTGTTCCATAATTAATTTTTGTAGGTACTAAAATTCTTTTGCCAACTAGCACTCAATATGCTACCTGGTTCTTTTGTTTTTTCTGGTGAAAAATAATCGAAATAATAAATACCATCTGCCCTATAGACTTCTAATATTTTTTTTAAACGAGGTTTAAAGTCCTCAAACGATTTGTTTTCTTTTTTCGTCCAAGCTGCTTCTGCCAAAGCTGACAATCTTGGATACAACATATAATCAAATTTATCTTCAGTATCAATTTGTTCTGTCCAGAGATTGGCTTGCACACCAAGTATTTGAGGAGTGTCAACAACAATCTCTTCCAAAGAATCTGGAAATTCATACACGCCATCGACAGAGCAAAAACCACCCCATCTGCGGCCAAATTTGTGACTTTCATGTTGTACAAAATCAAAATACAAAGGTCTTCTTGGGCATAAAATCATTTTGTAGTTGTTCTTCAACCCTTTTTTCAAAACCTCTACTTTGTCATGTCTCCACCACATTGCAACTGTCTTTTCACTGTTCATATTATTTTCTACAACTTCATCCCACCCCATCACTTCTTTGTTTAAAACAAGAATAGAATCTCTAATTCTATTGATAAAATACGTCTCTACTTCTTTTATGTTTTTTAATTTTTCCTTTCGCATCAAAGCCATCACCTCTTTATCCTTTGCCCAGTGTTTGTTTCCAAAACTTACTTCATCTGCACCAATATGAATATATTTAGATGGAAATAAATTGGCTACTTCTTTCAAAACATCTGTTAAAAAACCATAAGTAGCTATTCTTGCTGGATGAAATGTAAAATGAGGATGTTTTTCAGTTCCACCTCCAGAATATTCTGGATAAGCTCTCATTGCTGCAGATGCATGACCGGGCATATCTATCTCTGGAATTACCTCGATATTTCGTTCTCCTGCAAATCGAATAATTTCTTTTATGTCTTGCTGTGTATAAAACTGTGCGGGTGCATTTGGATTGCTAAAATTTCCCTTTGCTCCAATACTGGTAAGCTTCGGATATTTTTTAATTTCAATTCTCCAACCTGGAGCATCTGTAAGATGCCAATGAAATTTATTTAATTTTTGAAAAGCCATCAACTCCAAAAGTTGCTTTATTTTTTCCTTTCCAAAAAAATGTCTTGACTCATCTACCATCACACCTCTCCATCCATATCTAGGCGTATCTTTTATCTCAGCACAAGGAATTGCAATAGGCTCAAAATTTTTACCTTCTTCAAAACCGTCAATTGCTAACAATTGTCGTAAAGATTGCAAAGCGTTGAATACACCTTTTTCTGAGCCTCCAGAAATATGAATTGCTTTTTCTTCTATTACCAAAGTATAGGCTTCGTCTGATTCTAATTCTGTGTCAATTTTTAAAGCTATGTAATTTTTCTTGGTTTGTTTTCCGGTTGTCACCTCTAAGTTAAACCCCAAGCGCTTTTTAATAATATCCCTAAAAACAGTGCTTTCCTTTTTTAACTTATCAATATCTTTTTGAATGTTAAATTTGGTCTCTTTATTCAAATAAAACCCACCGTCTTTAATTTTCAATTCTTGCGGAAACGGAATTATTGAATACATCTCTTTGGTATTCTTAACAGGCTTTTCACAGGCTACAAATAAGCACATAAAAGAAATGAAAAGCAATGTAGCGTTTTTAATAGTTGTCATATTGCTACTTTTTAATATCTAGTTATTTTTCTTTGATTTACACTTACATTAGTCCTCAAAGAACAAATTCAAAAAAACACAATATCCCTAATCTAAATTCAAGGACATTGCGTTTTATGGTTTGATCTAGCTGGTAAAATCTAACTTCCTTAAACGGACTTTATTTCCCAACCTGGCTCATAGGTTCTTGACCAAAGTTTCATTGCTTCTCTATTAAAAATACGTCCTGTA
>Ga0105356_10005673_pt1 | contig 11808 bp, 9 predicted proteins | sample GOMGulsemesocosm_3_FD_83502 | JGI IMG/M metagenome (GOLD analysis project Ga0105356, IMG submission 83502) | Methane-oxidizing microbial communities from mesocosms in the Gulf of Mexico - GOM9D Gulf of Mexico | ecosystem: Environmental > Aquatic > Marine > Cold seeps | place: Gulf of Mexico...
AAAGGCGGTGAAGTTATTATCGTTGATGAGCACACGGGCCGTACAATGGAAGGTCGCCGTTGGTCTGAAGGTCTACATCAAGCGATTGAAGCTCTTGAAGGTGTAGATATTCAAAATGAAAACCAAACGCTAGCCTCTATCACGTTCCAAAACTATTTCCGAATCTATGATAAGTTGTCAGGTATGACGGGAACAGCTGATACTGAAGCTTTTGAGTTCCAAAGTATTTATGGATTGGATACTGTTGTTATACCGACAAATCGTCCTATGGTTCGTGATGACATGGCCGATCTTATTTTTATGTCAGCACAAGAAAAGTATGAAGCTATTATTGTTGATATTAAAGCCTGTCAAGAACGTGGCCAGCCATCGCTAGTTGGTACTATATCCATTGAATCGTCAGAGCTTTTATCAGATTTCCTTACCAAAGAAAAAATTGAGCATAGTGTACTTAATGCTAAGTTTCACCAAAAAGAAGCTGAGATTATTGCCAAAGCGGGCGAACCTGGTCGCGTGACTATTGCAACTAACATGGCTGGTCGTGGTACCGATATCATGTTGGGTGGTAACTGGCAGGTGCAAGTTGATGCACTAAAAGATCCTACTGAACAACAAATTGAGCACATCAAATCACAGTGGAAAATCGAGCACGATAGAGTATTAGCTGCCGGTGGCTTATATATTTTAGGTACAGAGCGCCATGAATCTCGCCGTATCGATAATCAACTACGTGGCCGTGCTGGGCGTCAAGGTGATGCTGGTGCTTCTCGTTTCTACCTTTCAATGGAAGATAGCTTAATGCGTATTTTCGCTTCAGAGCGAATGACTGGCATGATGAAAAAGCTAGGTATGGAACGTGGTGAGTCAATTGAACATCCATGGGTTAACCGTGCCATTGAAAATGCACAGCGTAAAGTTGAAGGTCGTAACTTTGATATGCGTAAGCAATTGCTTGAGTATGATGATGTTGCTAATGACCAACGTAAAGTAATTTACGAGCAACGTAATGAATTAATGGATGAAGCTGATGTGTCTGCGACCATTAGCAATATACGTACTGATGTTGTTGAAAGTACAATTCGTCAATATATTCCTGTTCAGTCACTTGAAGAACAATGGGATGTTGAAGGACTTGAAGAGCGTCTTAAAGAAGACTTCTTAATTGAGTTACCAATCTCGACCATGCTTAAAGAAGATGATGGCCTGCATGAAGAAAACTTAGTGGAAAAAATCCAAGAAGTTGTTTTAGAAGCTTATCAGCAGAAAGAAGAGATGGTTGGCGCTGATGTGTTACGTCAGTTTGAAAAAGGCGTGATGTTGCAAACCCTTGATGGCTTGTGGAAAGATCACTTGGCTGCGATGGATCATTTACGCCAAGGTATTCATTTACGTGGTTATGCACAAAAGAATCCGAAGCAAGAATTTAAGCGTGAATCGTTTGAGTTGTTCCAAGAGTTATTAGTGTCATTAAAGTCTGATGTTATTGTGTTGCTGAGTAAAATCCAAGTGCAAGCACAAGAAGATGTAGATGCCATTGAAGAGCAACGTCGTCAAGCTGAAGCAATTGAGTTAGAGTTTCAACATGCCAATGCTCAAGATGAATCACATGGACAACAGTCTATCTCAACGGTAATTCGCGAAACTGAGAAAGTTGGTCGTAACGAGCCTTGCCCGTGTAATTCAGGTAAAAAATATAAACAGTGTCATGGTAAATTAACCTAAACACTTAATGTATTTTAATTAACCCGCCTCAATTGGCGGGTTTTTTGTGTCCGCTACAAACTATTTGTTCCCACAACAAAAACGTATGATTAATGATAATGGTATACATATTAAAAAAGCCGTTTAATCAATCATTGATTAAACGGCTTTTTGTCATCGTCTCTTTATTAGCTGACGATAGTTAGTGCACCATTTTTCAGTTGATATTTACTGATTTCAACACCCGCTAAAAAATCCTCACGTTTATCGTAAAAATTATCTTTTATATAGTCAATATCCCCAGTTGAGGCAAACTGATGCAAATCAACTGTAAAGCTCTCGCTGTTAGCTGTGACTATGCCAATGCCGTGTTTCCAAAGCTCTGACATCGCAAGTTTTGTTGGGACATCACTGCGCTGACTGGCCGTTTTTGTTAGCAAGTTAAAGAAGGGGTTGAGTGCTTTAAATGTTTCAGCTGAATCTGGCGCTAATGAATTTGCGAGACCTTGTAATGCATCATCAATGAAACTGCCTTGGGTGCCAGATGATATTGACGAGGTAGTGAAGCCATAACTTCTTAGCCCTGTCACACCACTGGTTACATGTTCACTGACGTAACTTGAGTGCACATCACCAGATAATGTAATGACACCTGCAGGACTTAATAAATCATTAATGATCTTTGCTTTGGCTTGTGGGAAACCATCCCAGTGATCAGCATTAACATAAAATCTATTTTTGAATAAGGCAGGCACTGCATCTGACTCTAACATGGCTTCAAGAGGAGCTACGCCTGTGGAGACACGGCTGCTACTTAAATCAAAAATTAATGGGGCAAATGATACTGAACTGCCCATCACTTTCCATGTGGCAGTTGACGTTGCAATTTGTTGGCCTAACCACATAGTTTGTTGATCGCCATACACATTTTGTGATGAAGCATCGCCCAGGGCTTTATAGCCTGCGTATAAGTCAAATACATCTTTAACAACCATGTAGCGACTGCCAAGTTTTGAAAACAGTGACGCTTTACCCATGGTGAAATATGCAATACCGCGCTCTAAGCCATCTGGGGCTATTTCATCGATGTTGTAAACGGCTTTGAGTGAGGCAGGAATTTGTTTAATCACTTCATTCAAGTAATCAATCACTAAATTACCTTTTACTACGCTTGCGGCCATTTGCGCGGCTTTCGTTGATGCTGTTTGGGTATCATCACCTAACATACCAACGTAGTCTGCTGCATATAAACCTGCAATAACATCGGTTAAAACGGTTTTTAATACATGATATTGCGGCGCATCAATATTGATATATGGCATAAAAGTAGCCTGAACAAATTGCAGCGAATTAGCCAGTGGAATACCTTTAGCTTGCGCAATAACTCCGGCTGTAGTGTTTTGATCCATGACTACAGTGCCTGGAAAAGCATCTTCAGGTATCAAGTGGTCCGGACGATGCGTTCTAAAGTCAGTCATTAATAGCTGCACATGTTTACCAAAATTAAAATCGCGGTAAATGGTCGTATTCGGAAATAGGTGCTCGTCGCTGATAGCCAATTCACCCTGATCAAATGTGCCGGCTTTATTATTGGCGTGCTCGTGATCAATAGGCATATATTCAAAATATGCACGTTCAGAGTCTTGTTTACGCTTTAAGTTCTTTTCATCATTGGCGCCATCGAATGAAGTCGCTACATTTTGCCAGCTATCATCACTAAACTCATGGTCATCCCAAATGGCAATCATCGGGAAATTCTCATGCACTTCACGTAAAACAGCATCACTGCGATAAGTTTTATAAAGCTCGCGGTAGTTAGATATGCTTTGAGCGGCATAATAAGCTTTGTCGCCTTTGCCAATTTTGATAGCGCCTTCTACATCACTAAACATAAACGAACGACCGTCGCTTGATTGAAATTCAGGATCGCCAGTTGTCTCATAAATATAGTCACCCAAGTGAACAATAAAATCGATATCCGGGTCATTTAAGACGGATAAGTAGGCATTATAATAACGGCCAACATAGTCTTGACAACTAACAAAGGCAAACTTCACTTCTTGGTCCGCATCAGCCGCTAGTGCTGTCTTAGTACGTCCCGTGTTAGTCACATATTGAATGTCATCATTAATGTATATGAATCGGTAATAGTAGGTGGTGTAAGGGTCTAACTCAGTCACCCTAACTTTGAGGCAATGATCGTTATCACTAAAAGCATTAAGTAATTCATCGACGCGTACATCACTGAACTCTTTATCTGTAGCAACCTGTAATTGAACTTGAATATCAGCTGCTGTTGCGTCTTCAACACGGGTCCATAAAATCACACTATCAGGTTTAGGATCCCCTGAAAGCACTGATTGAGGGAAAAACATTTCGCCCGGTTGAAGACCGGTGGGTTTTGGTGTCGGCGTAGGTACTGGCGCTGGTGTTCGAGGAGTATTATCTGATGATCCTCCACAGCCTGCTAATCCGCCTAGCGCAACAGCAGATGCGCTAACGACAATGGTAGAGAGAAACTTACGGCGTGTATAACTCATTGCTTGAATCCTTTTATTATTTTTGTTGTCGATTAAATCGATGATTATCACATTCGAGTTTATGTCGAGGTTGCCCACTTTAAAAGCAATTTAGCAAGATATTAAGTCAAAGTTCGAATTTGGCGCAAAAGGTAAAATAAGCGCACCAAGGTGGTGCAAATCTTATGGGTGTTTTTTATCATTAATGAGTAAAACCCTTTTGTAACAGTTAGTTACTTTAGTGGTACGGCTTTTGTAATAAAGCGTTTAGCAATCAAGCTTATACGTATGTGGTTATGTTCAAACATTATTGGCCACTGCACCTTAATAATTATTACAAAGCATGAGGTTTTATCATGAAAATGATCATTGCAATCATCAAGCCTTTTAAACTTGATGATGTTAGAAATGCCGTTGCAAATGTCGGTGTTGAAGGGTTAACCGTTACAGAAGTTAGAGGTTTTGGGCGTCAAAAAGGCCATACCGAATTATACCGAGGTGCTGAATATCAAGTCGATTTTTTACCTAAGATGAAAATTGAAATTGCCTGCCAAGCAGATGCTGTCGACCGATTAATTGAAGCCATTATTGATGCGGCTCACACCGGGGAAATTGGCGATGGAAAAATTTTTGTGACCGATTTAGAGCAATCGATTCGTATTAGAACCAGTGAATTTGGCGTTGAAGCACTTTAAGGAATAAATAATGGAAGACTTAACAAAAATGGCTGTAACCGTAACAGAGTTACGTTTTGCCTTAGATACTTTTTACTTTTTAATTTCTGGCGTATTAGTTATGTGGATGGCGGCTGGTTTTGCCATGTTAGAAGCTGGACTTGTACGATCTAAAAATACCACTGAAATATTGACTAAAAATATTTGCTTGTATGCAATTGCATGCACCATGTTTCTTTTGGTTGGCTACAATATTATGTATGTGGATAACGCCGAAGGTGGATGGTTGCCAAGTATTGCTGGTTTTATTGGCGGCCAAGCCGCTGATGCAGATCATGCCTTAGAATCTGATTTCTTTTTTCAAGTTGTCTTTGTCGCTACTGCAATGTCAATTGTTTCTGGCGCCGTTGCTGAGCGTATGAAGTTGTGGTCATTTTTATTATTTTCAGTGGTACTCACCGGATTTATTTACCCAGTTGAAGGTTACTGGACTTGGGGCGGTGGTTTTATATCAAAGCTTGGTTTTGTTGATTTTGCTGGCTCAGGTATTGTTCATATGGCTGGTGCCGCAGCTGCGGTGGCTGGTGTCTTATTATTAGGGGCCCGTCGTGGTAAATATGGAAAAAATGGCCAAGTCAATCCAATCCCTGGTTCAAACTTACCCATGGCTACATTAGGTACCTTTATTTTATGGATGGGTTGGTTTGGCTTTAATGGTGGTTCTCAGCTTTTGGTTTCTGATGCTGAAAATGCTAGTTCTGTGGCTAAAATATTTGTAAATACCAACAGTGCGGCAGCATTAGGTGCGATTAGTGCACTAATATTATGTCGTGTGTTATGGGGGAAAGCCGATTTAACCATGATATTAAATGGTGCGTTAGCGGGGTTAGTTGCGATAACCGCCGATCCATTATCCCCATCACTGCCAGTTGCGGCTTTAATCGGTCTATTGTCTGGTGGCTTAGTTGTATTATCAATTGTCACCCTTGATAAGCTCAAGTTTGATGATCCTGTTGGTGCTGTATCTGTGCACGGTGTAGCCGGATTATTTGGTCTCATGTTGGTTCCATTTAGCAACAGCGATGCAAGTTTTAGTGGTCAGATTATTGGTGCGTCTATTATCTTTGCATGGGTATTTTTAACCAGCTTTGCCGTGTGGTTTATCATTAAAAAGACTATCGGCATTCGTGTCAGCAAAGAAGAAGAATACTTAGGAATGGATATTGCTGATTGTGGTATTGACGCTTACCCTGAATTTGTAACAGTCAAAGGGAGTTAATTTCTCACCAAAGTTAAGTGAATGGCATTAAGCCAGTGCTCATTAAAATACAGTAAACTGCTATGACCTATTGGGATTTATCTCAATAGGTTTTTTTATTGGTAAGGGTACTGGTATAACACTGTTGTCCCTTACTACAGTCCCTTGCTATGATGCGCGTAGAAACAGTTAATAATAGAAGAATCATGAAACATATTCATATCTTAGGTATATGCGGCACCTTTATGGGCGGCATCGCAATTTTAGCGCGTGAGCTTGGTTTTAAAGTGACTGGTAGCGACGCCAATGTCTATCCACCAATGAGCACTCAACTTGAAGAAAGTGGCATTGAATTAATTCAGGGATACGATCCTAGTCAGTTAGAGCCTGCACCAGATTTGGTCGTGGTGGGCAATGCCATGAGTAGGGGCAATGCCTGTGTCGAGTTTATGCTTGATCGCAACATCCCTTATACATCAGGTCCCCAGTGGTTATTAGAAAACTTACTAAAAGATCGCTGGGTGATTGCACTTTCTGGTACACATGGAAAAACAACGACCGCCAGTATGGTGGCGTGGATTTTAGAAAAAAACAATCAACGACCAGGTTTTTTAATTGGCGGTGTTCCTCAATGTTTAGGTGTGTCAGCTAAGTTAGGAGAGTCGCCATTTTTTGTGGTGGAAGCTGACGAATATGACTCTGCGTTTTTTGATAAACGCTCTAAGTTTGTCCATTATCGACCACGCACCCTAGTGATAAATAATCTAGAGTTTGATCATGCTGATATCTTTGACGATTTAGCAGCCATTGAGCGTCAGTTTCATCATCTAATCCGTATGGTGCCAAGTAATGGCTTGATCATTACGCCGACGGAAACCAAGTCATGTGAAGACGTTTTAGACATGGGATGTTGGAGTGAACAACAAACCATGGGAAATAATGGGGATTGGTCTTATCAATTGCTCAAAGCAGACGGATCAAGCTTTAAAGTGTTCTTCCAAAATAAACTAGTGGGACAGTTGGACTGGGATCTTATTGGAACACATAATGTTCAAAATGCCATGATGGCTATTGCTGCGTCACGCCATGTTGGTATCTCACCTGTTCAATCAATTGATACACTAACTTTATTTAAAAATGCTAAACGCCGCCTAGAAACTAAAGGGCGCGTCAACGATGTTACCGTTTACGATGATTTTGCTCATCACCCAACTGCCATTCGCACGACGCTAGAGGGATTGCGCGCGAATGTAGGGCAACAACGTATTATCGCTATTTTAGAACCACGCTCAAACACCATGAAACAAGGCGTGCACCAGCATACTTTGTTTAATTCAATGATCGAAGCAGATGTTATTTTTGTGTATCAGCCTGATGATATCAATTGGAATATGCGCGACATGATGACAGATTGTTTACCCATCACCTTTATCGAAAACCAATTAGAAAAGCTCGTTGAGCAGGTAGTTGAAATGAGTCAACCTCATGACCATTTATTGGTGATGAGTAATGGTGGTTTTGGTGCTATTCATCAAAAATTATTGGACGCCTTAGCACAGAAGGAATATGCCTAATGTCATCGTTTGAACGTCGTATTACGTTAGCTTTAACTGGTGCTTCTGGCGCGCCTTATGGCCTGCGCTTGTTGCATCAACTGTTGGCCGCCAACAGCCAAGTTTATTTATTATTGTCTGATGCCGCTAAAATTGTGTTAGCCACTGAAACTGATTTAGCCATTCCCCAAGATCATTTACAGGCTCAAGCATTTTTAACCGCTCACTTTAATGCCCAAGAAAATCAGATACAGTTACTTGAAAAAAGTGATTGGTTTAGCGCGCCGGCTTCGGGATCATCATCACCTAAACAAATGGTTATTTGTCCGTGTTCTATGGGCACTTTATCGGCGATTAGCCACGGTGCCAGCAATAACCTGATTGAGCGGGCTGCCGATGTTATTTTGAAAGAACGTGGTCAATTGATCATTGCGTGGCGAGAAAGTCCATTATCACCAATCCACTTAGAAAACATGCTAAGTCTATCTAAATTAGGCGTTACCATCATGCCGTTGGCACCAGGGTTTTATCATAAACCACAGTCACTGGAAGAAATTATTGACTTTATGGTGGCCCGTATACTTGACCATTTAAAGGTTGAGCAATCGCTGGTATTACCGTGGATGGCTCAAGATGATCGCAATAACTAAATAAATATAGTGATCGACTTCACAAGTGTGTCTGGGCTATTAGCGTTGAGGAACGTTAATAGCTAGGATCGTTGATTCTAAAAAACGTTAGGATTAGCAATGATTAAACACACGACACAAGTGATGATCAGCAAAGAAGAAATTAACGACAAAGTCGTTGAACTCGGTAAACTGATAGAAACACATTACAAAGACTCAGAAAACTTATTGATGGTCGCCTTGTTGCGCGGCTCTGTAGTTTTTCTTGCTGATTTATGTCGCGCCGTCGATTTACCGTTGTCACTAGACTTTATGACCGTGTCGAGTTACGGCTCAAGCATGGAAAGCACCCGTGATGTTAAAATCTTAAAAGACCTTACTGAAAGCATTAAAGATCGTGATGTACTTATCGTTGAAGATATCATTGATACAGGTAATACGCTGTCAAAAGTCGTTGAAATATTATCGTTGCGCCAGCCTAAATCTTTAACGTTATGTACGTTACTAGATAAACCATCACGACGCGAAGTAAAGGTTGATGTTGATTGGATTGGTTTTAGCATTCCTGACGAGTTTGTCGTAGGTTACGGTATTGATTATGCGGAAAAATACCGCAATTTAGACCATGTTGCTAAAGTCATACCGCTAGAAGATTAAAGTTGATGCACCAGTGGCAATAGTCGTTGGTGTTTCTCAATTTCATTCATTAGAGATGGAATGATATGAGCGTGTTTCTTGTGAAGGTAATGAATTAAGTTTATTTCACCTAACATAGGAGACACCTTCACTATATTCTGAGATGGGTAGTCTTTTTTTATCACTTTTTGAGCTCTTTGCTCGCTGCTTAAAATGTAATCGACTCGGCCAAGAGTTAATAATTTAAATTTTTGCATAGTGCTGCCAACCCTAGAAACATGGTGGGGAAACTGGCTAACAAAGCTTTCCTCCCAATGCACACCTCGGTGTATTCCCACATTAAAATGCAATACGTCACTGGCATTGTTAAAGGTTTTTTTCCCCTCGATGGTATAGGCAAATACACGCATTTGATAAAGTGTAATGGGCACGGCAATTAAATCTGGATAGGTGTCTGTAATGCCTGGAACACGTAACAACTCACCATCTAACTTCCCTGTGTTACTGAGTGTTAATGCGCGTTTTGACGGTAAGCTCATCGTTTTAAGCTCTATCCCTAAATTGCCATAAATAGGCGTAAGGAAATCTAAAACCTGTTGCTGAATTTTACTCGTTTGTATTTGACCTAGGGTAATAGTGCTTGGATATACGGTCTTATTCGTTGATGCCGAATCTGATTTAATCTGCGCATAACAAGCAGTGCTGTGCAAGGTAAGCGCTAATAAAATAGCAAGAGGGTACTTCATTTGTTGCTCCATGTATCATCTATGACAATGTCTAACTTCCATTCGTTTATTTTAACTAGAATAACTGATAATAAAAACGTCTAAGCGCATAAATTTAAATATTTTTTGAACATTTTTAACGTTGATTCTTTCCATCGGTTAAAACGGTGAAAATATTCTCAGTTAATCACGACGTTTTCCACCTTTGATGTTGGTCAATTAATAATTTAATAGCGTATAATAGCGCCGAAATAAGATTGGGTTACATTAGACTTGGGAATATTATGAACGCATTATCTATTAAGGGATTGACCAAAACATATCGTGGTGGATTTGAAGCGTTAAAGGGCATTGATTTAACCGTTAAAGCGGGAGATTTTTACGCTTTATTAGGGCCGAACGGAGCTGGGAAATCGACAACTATCGGTATCATTTCATCTTTGGTCAACAAAACTCAAGGTCAGGTTGAAGTTTTTGGGTTTAATATTGATACACACCTCGTTCAGGCTAAGCAGCATATTGGCTTAGTGCCACAAGAGTTTAACTTTAATCAGTTTGAAACCGTGTTACAGGTGGTGATGAATCAAGCTGGCTATTATGGTGTTCCAAGAAAACTAGCTCTCGAACGCGCACAAAAATATTTAACAGAACTGGATTTATGGCATAAGAAAGATGCTCGTTCAAGAGAGTTATCTGGTGGTATGAAACGCCGCCTGATGATTGCGCGAGCATTGATGCACCAACCTAAATTACTTATATTAGATGAGCCTACGGCGGGTGTTGATATTGAGTTACGCCGTTCAATGTGGACATTTTTAGAGTCTTTAAATGAACAGGGTGTGACCATCATCTTAACCACGCATTATTTAGAAGAAGCGGAGTCGCTGTGCCGAAATATCGGTATTATTGATAATGGCGTTATCGTGCAAGATACAAGTATGAAAGCGTTATTATCGCAGCTTAATGTTGAAACCTTTGTACTCGATATTACCCCTGTTGCCCAAGACGTATGCCTTGAGGGATTTGATTCACGCCTCATTGATGATCACACATTAGAAGTGGACGTTGAGCAAGGTCATGAATTAAATACCTTATTTAGTCAACTAACGAATCATGGTATTAGTGTGCTTAGCATGCGTAACAAAGCCAATCGTTTGGAAGAGTTATTTCTTCGCTTAGTTAATCAAACCGCCTAGGAGCGTTATTTTGTCCGCGAATTTTATTGCATTAAAAAGTTTATTAACAAAAGAAGTTAATCGATTTACCCGTATCTGGCTGCAAACACTTGTGCCGCCAGCAATTACAATGAGTTTATACTTTGTTATCTTTGGTACCCTGATTGGCGAGCGCATTGGCTTGATGTCTGGTTTTAGCTACATGGAGTTTATTGTACCGGGGCTGATAATGATGTCGGTTATAACAAATTCTTATTCCAATGTTGCCTCATCATTTTTTAGCTCTAAGTTTCAACGAAATGTTGAGGAGTTACTAGTAGCGCCAGTGCCGACCTGGATTATTATCGCCGGTTATGTGGGCGGTGGTGTAGCGCGTGGTTTATTGGTTGGATGTATTGTGACTTTAGTGTCATTGTTCTTTGTGCAGCTTAATATTGCCAATATAGGTGTGCTTATTATCAGTGTATTGTTCACCTCTATTTTGTTTTCATTAGGGGGGCTAATCAACGCAATTTTAGCAAAAACCTATGATGATATTAGTATCATTCCTAACTTTGTATTAACGCCATTAACCTATTTGGGCGGTGTCTTTTATTCATTATCATTATTGCCAGAATTTTGGCAGGGCGTATCGCAAGTAAACCCTATTGTATATATGATTAATACGTTTAGGTATGGCTTCTTAGGGGTGACTGATATTCCTTTGGTTTACTCATTTTCGATAATTTTTATATTCGTTGCCGCGCTTTATAGTCTTGCTCATTGGATGATATCCCGTGGCATAGGCTTGCGTTCATAGTATTAATTACCTGAGTTTTAGATATGTCTTTTGCAAATTCCCATGAAATAGTTACTAATCAAGATGGTCTTAACGAGCATCTTGATGACATTGTCCAAAAGCACATTAAACATGCTTTTCAAAAACCTTATCAACAACA